>ERZ869929.2-NODE-2-length-297205-cov-50.403544_pt1 | contig 297205 bp, 390 predicted proteins | sample MGYA00579312_ERZ869929 | MGnify/ENA primary metagenome ERZ869929 (study PRJEB32216, sample SAMN09231818) | wastewater metagenome | place: USA: Maryland | collected 2016-08-09 | study: EMG produced TPA metagenomics assembly of the PRJNA472060 data set (Reclaimed... | reverse complement strand
TAATTCATGAATTATTACATGCTTGTTTTACAGATTCAGGATTTGAACAAGATGAAATGGCTGAAAAACTAATTTCAGTTTTATCTCCTAGAATTGCTTGTTTGTTAGCTGATAATGAAATTTGTAAATTACAAAACGATCTTCAACTATAGATCATTAAATTTGTTAGTGAGGTATTTATCTTGTCGTCAAGTGCGGAACAGAGTTTGTTTAAACATAATTTATTGCCCTAAAGTGTGATATGGACCGTTTTCATGTCTTTGACACTGAATCTATCCATCACTAATCAAAGTCACTCTAATCACACTTAGTGTGAATTATGCAATTTGTCATAATTCCACCTTATTTTTATGCTATGATGTACTGATGTTATTTATGTTGTAGGACAAATGACAATTCAAAAAATATCTTCTGATGACATTGAAACATTTACGATGGTTACACATCCTCGAAGATATTTTGCGTCATCAAGTAGTGGTTTGACGGGTTCTGTTTACGTTTTTGCTCGTAGATCAAATTCTGAAAAAGAAACTCAACCTCAACCTAGTTTTGTTGAGTACACTAAAAACGATGCAAATCTTGACACGATGTTACATGACATTGTTTCAAAAACAACACCAGGTTGCAACGTTCATGATTCTTTAGAAAAGTATATGAGCGGCGTATCAGAACAAGGTCTAGCAGCAAGAAAACAGAAATTTGTTGAAGTCAATCGTTGCACTCCGACTGTAAATTATTCAAAAGATACAGTTAGAAAAATCATCATAAAAGATCAGTTGATGCCGTATTATCGTGCGACTTGTCCTTCATATAATTACGCTTACACAAACTATCATAGCTTAAACTTTTTTACGTCATCTAACGTTCCGTCTTCAAGCGTCTTGTTATATGCATCGACGTCTGAAATTCCTGGTTCTGGAAGAGCCAGTGGATCATATATGACAACTGGTGCTTTTTCTTTTGATTTTTACATAAATCCAAGATACAAAAACGATAGTCCTGGTTCAGATTTTAAAGCTGGCACTATTTTTCATCTTTCATCAACATATGCTGTGTCTCTTATCACTGGATCTTTGAAAGATTTGAATGGGTACGTTGATGGGTTTAGGATGATGTTACAGTTGTCTCATAGCGCAGATATTCCACCACATCTTGCAACACATGGTGTGTATCCTAAAGATTTAGTGTTTATGTCTGATGACAACTCTTTACGTAGGAATCATTGGCATCATGTTATTGTCACTTGGGGAACAAACAAGATAAATGATGGTACGGGAAGCTTTTATATTGATGGCAACGTTAAAGGTGCGTTTAACATTCCATCATCTACAATAGCACCAAAACAATTCCCTATAAATGGCAACCCAGACGTATTATGTGTTGGAAATTATTACGAGGGTCAGAACAAAGAGTTTGATGCTCAAGCAATATTTTTTGCTGCTGATCCTGCCACACGTGAAGGTCTTCCGTTATTAACAACGTTGGAATACTTTAACGAGCCAGATGATTTCTTCTTTCGACATCCTTTGAATGCTGAAGTTCATAACCTTGCGATTAACGAGTTTTTTGCGACAGAAGATTTTATCGTGTCAAGTTCTGGAAATAGCTATAAAGACTTAAATGACACGTTGTTTTATTTGCCACCATTTTTCACCGAACAGTCACCAACAAGAAGCTTTGTCAAAGATTTTGGTGGCGTGTTACAGACGCCATTTTTTGCGGTAAATGGAACAACTAAAGATCCGTTTAACGTTGCGTTATCATTTGGTGTTGATGCACACTATATGAATCTTGAAAATTTTGGGATGGATCTTGCAACAAAGAACTTCGGTCGATGGTTACATTTGACAGCTAGTGAGATAAACACAACAACGTCAGCAACGTTAGCAAACGATCACTTTTATATGAATCCTGCTGTTAGAAAACGTAATCTAACTGTTTTACCATGTGATGATGGAAACTTCTATCCAAATTTTGATCTGATTGATACAGGCAAATTTGAAAAATATGTTGATGGAATAGGAGCACCTGACAGCAGTCTGATTAATTTAGACAATTTAATTCCAGAAAACGTAGTTGTTAAAACTGTTGCTACTGAAACTGGATCGTTTTTTCAGTATATCACGGGTCCAACACCTGAAAATTATGGTGTTGATCCTGGTGAGACTTTAACAATTTACCAAAGAACTCGTGATCCTTCATCAAACGAAGTTGTTCTTTTCGATATTTCAAACTTGTTTTACGGGAATAGAATTAAGCCGGGTTCGTTTTCAATCTCAGATCTTTCTGTATCAGGTTCTGATGGAAAAATCAAGATAACGTTACGTGATGATGGGTACGGAAACCTGTACAGAGCCGATTGTCATACGTCACAATCACATTGGAACTCTGTTGGCAATGTTTTTTACAATGAAGGGATGGTGTTAATTAAAACACCTGAAATTCCGTTCTTTGGAAAAGATTCATTTGAACTTGAATTCAAGGGTGAACAAAATATTCATACGTTGAAATTTAACATTCTTGTAAATTCAAACACATTGAATTCATCAAGTAATCCAACATATATTCCCGTGTCAGCATCATTTAATAGTGATTATCCAGATCAAAAGTTTTGTTATGTGACAAATGTCAATATACATGATGAGAACCTAAACGTTGTCATGAAAACTCAACTTGTTCAACCATTGGTAAAAAGAACCACTGACAAATTTCTGTTGAAAACGAGAACGGATTTTTAATTTTGGCTAAAGTCAAAACAATCGTAAAGAAAAAACGCCGTCGCAGAGGACGATTACGTGGAAAGTATTTTTCCACAAAAATGAACGTAGAGATGACATACAGGTCATCATGGGAATTGTTTTACTTTCAATATTTAGATTCTAACGTTGAAGTGCTGAAGTATTATTCTGAGTCACTCAGGATACCCTACGTGGCCAACGTGAGGTCAGGTAGAGTAAGAAACTATATCCCAGACTTGTTGATTGAGTATGAAACTAAAAAAATCTTAGTGGAGATAAAACCCAGTTCAAAGTTGATGCATCGAACGAACATTAAAAAGTTCGCCGCAGCTAGAAACTTTTGTATTATCAATAACATCGAGTTCATGATAATCACAGAAATTGAACTTAGAAAGCTCGGGCTGAAATGAAAGTTTGTGGATTGGACGCTAGCACATCAGTCGTTGGAATTACAATTCTTGACGATCTAAACGTTTTGTTAATGACTCACGTTGATTTAACGAAGTGTTCAACATTTTGGGAAAAGTGTGATGTCATTGAAGACGAATTAAAGAAAGTGTTTGAACTTTACAATCCTGAAGTTGTTGTAATTGAAGAGGCAGTCAAAAAATTTAGGACAGGTTTTTCAAGCGCAAACACGATTTCATTGTTATTGAGATGGAACGGCATCGTGTCATACATGGTCTATAAACTGATCAACGTACAACCGACATACATTTCTGCTGGAGAATCACGTAAACTAGCTGGCATGAAAATGTTATCAAAAGCAAAATCAGGCGGAACATCTCATAAAGAGCAAGCGTTTGAATGGTGTATGAGTGGGCCGTTAGCTGCTGTCGACTTTCCAAAAACAAAGACTGGCAAATGGAAACCATTTGTGTACGACATTGTTGATTCATATGTTCTTGCTAGAGCAGGTGTCTTTCAAGCTCATAAGAAATAGTTGAACATAACTTTCAATTTTTATACATTGAAATCGTGATCACAGTTTCGATGAAAATACGGTTTATTGAATCTGTCTTTGGCAGAGCAGCTCTTTTGTGTAAAAAAAACATAAATGTAAAATGTCCAAAGTGTGGAAAAAGTAAACTGTCAATTAGACTTGAAGATGACGTAAATCATTGTTGGGTTTGTGGTCTCTCTGGTGCAACTTTGCTACCGATTTTAAAAAAGTTTGGTAGCAAAGAACAAGTGTTTGAATATACGACTGTGTTTCTTCCAGAGAATCCAAAATTCAATCGTATTAAAACAACTCTTGAAGACGAACAAGAAACTCAAAAGTTGCAATTGCCATCTGATTTTAAGTTGCTTGCACTTGAGGAAGATGAAAAAAATCATTACATTCGATATGTGACAAAACGCAATCTTACAAAAAAAGATTTGTGGTTTTGGAAATTGGGTGTTTCAAATGAACAAAAACTATTTCGTAGAGTCATTGTTCCATCATTTGATTGTAATGGAGATCTGAATTATTACGTTGCAAGAGACACTAGTGATTCTAATTTTATGAAATACGTTAATTGTGATGTCAATAAAAACGACATCATTTTTAATGAGATTAACATAAATTGGTCACAGCGTCTAACGTTGGTCGAGGGAACGTTTGATTTGATGAAATGTAAAGGCAATGCAACGTGTTTGTTGGGGTCAAGTATTTCAGAAAGATCATTGTTGTTTAATAAAATCCTTGAACATAATACTCCAGTCGTGTTGCTTCTTGATAGTGACATGAAATCAAAAGTTCAAGTGATTGCTAAAAAGTTACATGAATATGATATTGAAACATATGTTGCTGATCTTGGTAAAAGAAAAGATCCTGGTGAGATGACTACAAATGAAGTTTCAGATGTAATTGCTAATTGCAGACAATGGGAATGGCAATCATATTTGCGACAAAAGATTTATGCAGTAAACAATTGTCACATGAAATTATAAACACATGATTAAAATTTGTCATATTGCCGACGTTCATTTTCGTTCTCTGCAACGCCATGTTGAATATAAAACAGTGTTTGATGCATTAATAGAAGACGCAAAAAAACAAAATGTTGATGTGTTCTATATTGGTGGAGATCTTTGGCACACAAAAACACAAGGAATTTCACCTGAGTTCGTCGATTTATTTGGAGAGTTGCTAACAAAAATGTCTGCAATCGCTCCTGTTCATATGATACTTGGAAATCATGATGGTTTGATATCTAATGCAAACAGACAAGACGCGATAACACCAATTGTGTCACTGTTGAATAATCCACGAATTTTTCTTTATAAGAAAAGTGGAGTTTATGAGTTTTTGCCAGGATACACTTGGTGTGTTTTTAGTCTCTTTGATGAAGAAGGATGGGACAATGTCAAACCTCAACCTGACAAATATAATATTGCGTGTTTTCATGGATGCGTAAGAGGTGCAAAAACAGAAGCTGACTGGATGTTGACTGACGGCATGTCTGTTGATTTTTTTAAAGATTATGACTTGTGTCTGCTCGGTGACATTCACAAATTCCAGTTTCTTGACAACAGACAATATGTGAGAGATGACAAAAAAATAACAAGACCTTGGATAGGGTATTGTGGTTCTCTCGTTCAACAAAACTTTGCAGAAGATTTAGTTCATGGTTGGTTGTATTGGCAAATTTATGATGACGCAACACATGATGTTTCATTTATGAATTTGCCAAATCCCAATCCGTTTGTGACAGTTGACTGGATGGGTTCAATACGCAAAACTATCAAAAATGTTGAAGCATACCCAAACGGGTCAAGAATTAGAATTAGAAGCAACAACATCATCACTCAAAATGATGTTCAAGTTCTTACTAGTACCTTAAAAGAAAAATATCAAGCATCTGAAATCACGTACAAAATTGATGAATCAATTGACAAAGACGTGATCATTGCAAAGAATGTTGCAGTTGCAAGAAATGATTTACGAAATTGTGATGTTTTGATTGGAATGATGAAAGAACATTACGAAACAGAAGAAATCGCAGATTGGGACAAGATCACCGAACTAGTCAAAAGTTATATGCATGCAGTGATATCAACTGATGAAATCATAAGAAACACAAACTGGTCAATAAAACGTATTGAATTTGATAACACGTTTTCTTATGGTGAAAACAATGTAATTGATTTCAGTAAACTGTCTGGAATCACTGGAATTTTTGGTCCCAATAGAACTGGAAAATCTTCTATTATCGGTACAATTATGTATGCGTTATTCAATTCTTCAGATAGAGGATCGTTGAAAAACGTTCATGTCATTAATACACGTAAAAATCACTGTTTAGTTAAGACGCACATTTCAATAAACGGTCTTGATTATTTGATTGAAAGACAAACGACTAGGTCAGAAAATAAAAAAGGTCAATTTGGAATTACGTCTTTGAATGCTTTTCAAGTAAAAGATGGCGTAAACGTTGATTTAAATGGTGAACAAAGAACTGACACAGAGAAAATCATACGTAAGCTAATAGGAAATGCTGATGATTTTATGTTGACAAGTCTTGCTTCACAAGATGATCTAAAAAGATTTATCAAAGAGAATGCAACACCTCGAAAAGCAATAGTGTCTAGATTTCTTGATCTTGATTTCTTTGACAGAATGTATGATGTTGCAAAAAACGATGTTTCAATTTTAAAGTCAAACATTAAAAACTTGCAACAACATGATTTCTCTAATCTGATTTTACAAAAGACGTTAGAAAACGAATCAATTGTTGAGCAAATTTCTCAAATTTCAGATCAAATAGACACAATACGAAACAACGTATCAAATGATCAATTGGAATTGTCAAAGATTCGTAATAAGACACCAGTCTCTATTGACGATCTAAAGACACAAAAGTCAATTGCTAACAATCTTGAAAACAAGATTTCTACCTTACGTAAGAAAATTCATGATTTAGCAAATGATATTGATGAATGTCAAAAGAAAATTGACAAAATTGAAAACGTAAAAAATAACATTGATATTGAAGAATGTCGTCGTCAACAACAGATTAATCGTGAATCAAAACAATTAATTCTTGAAATCACACATCGTCTTGAAAAAGAATCATCAATTTTGCAAACACAAAAACGATCGGTTCTCAAATTACTTGACGTGCCGTGTGGAGATTCATTTCCAACTTGCAAATACATCAAAGACTCACACGTTGACAAATCTTTGCTAGACGCTCAACAACAACTCGTGTCAGATATTTCAACTTCTTTGAGCAAGTTAAATGATGTTTTTAACGCAAATTCATCAAACGAACTTGACGAAAAGATCAAAAAAGTTGATCAACTTGAAAAAGCATATCAAACATTGCAAGCGACGCTTGTTATGAAGCAAAAAGAACATTCGTTGTTAGAAAGTTCATTGTCTGACACAATGACCACCTTTGAAGGGGTTGCTGAAAAAATTAAAGGCCTAGAAATGGCCCTAGAAAATTCTTTCATTGAAATTGTGAGTAATCTAGAGTCAGAAATCAAAAAAAATCTGGTGTCAATTAGAGGGCTCGAGTCAAAAAAGATAAATCTAGTCCAACAAAATGGCCGTTTGCAAACTGAAATTGAGAGATTGAATCAAGATAAAAACACTTATGATGATCTTACACAAAAATTCAAGATTCATGAGTTGATTGCTAATGCATTCTCTAAAAGAGGGATTCCAAATCATGTCATCAAAAATCAGTTACCAATCATTAATAGTGAAATTGCAAAAATATTGAATGGAATTGTAAATTTCACTGTTGAACTTGAAACAGATCTAGAATCAAACTCACTTGATGTTTTCATCAATTACGGAGATTCAAAACGAATTATTGAGTTGGGTTCTGGCATGGAAAAAATGATTGCTTCTCTTGCGATACGAGTTGCGTTGTTAAATGTTTCGTCATTACCAAAGACAGATTTGTTTATTATTGACGAGGGATTTACTGACTTAGACGAATCTGGAATTGAAGCATGTAATCGTTTGATTTGTTCATTGAAGAAGTATTTCAAAAACCTGTTGATCATCACTCACATAGAAGCAGTGAAGGAAACGATAGATAATTTGATAGAAATAACAAGAACAGAACATGATTCAAAGGTGACATATGAGTGAAGAATGGCAAGAGTATTTCAATGATAGAATGATACGTGTTAGTAAACACGGATATTACGTAATTCTGCCTCAGAAATCAACGCCCCCAGTTCCAGTGAATTGTAATGTTTGTGATTTATTGTTACGAGATAATGATGATGTTGAATTTCATAGGACGAAAAATTGTTGTCGGTCTTGTGCACTAAAGTGGGCAGATCAAAATTTAGAAAGATGGTATTCTGGTTGGCGACCCACACAACAAGAAATCAAAGAAGAGGTACAAAAACGACAGAAAATTCCATCATTCATTAAGTTTTAATAGCTTTTATGAAGACATATAGTTATTGAATAATATGTCTGAAAAAACTGTTGACTTTAATGCGCTTGGAAACGTAATCAATTCTTCATGGGGAAAATCATCTGCCATCAATGGTTGTGATAAAACAGTCAAAATTTCACTAAAGAGCGATAAATACATAGAAATTGTTTATTGCGCCGTGGTGAATATGACAACAGATCATCTCGCTAGAGATATGTCACAAAAATATTGTTCGATGGCAGATGATGTCATAAAGTTGTCAATTGACAGAATCAAAAAAGAATACAAGGAATTAACTGATTCTTCTTTGAAAGTAAAGATTGAAAGTGATAATCACTCAGTTGAGTTCATTAATTTAAACATGTTCAATCGTAAAAGAACTGCGTATTTTAGACGTAATGTGATTTGTACGATTGAGTGATTAGATGGCATCTGCAAATAAGCAACGACAACTTAGTGAGATTTTAAAGTGTGGACGCTCACCCACGTATTTTATTAATGAGTATTGTAAAATACAACACCCTCAACAGGGTCTAATACAATTCAAGACATACAATTTTCAAAATGATTGTATTGATGCGTTCGTAAAACATCGATTTAACATTGTCTTAAAATCAAGACAGCTTGGGTTGTCAACTGTCACAGCTGCATACGCTGCATGGCTTGCATTATTTCACAAAGAAAAAAATATTCTAGTAATTGCAACAAAGTTAAAGACGGCAATCAACTTCATCAAAAAGGTCAAGATTATTCTCAATAATCTTCCTGACTGGATGCAAATAACGTCATTTGAAACAACTACACAAGAAATTAGGTTTAAAAATGGATCGTTGATTCAGGCAATACCTACGTCTGAAGATGCAGGTCGTTCTGAAGCTTTGTCATTGTTGATTGTTGACGAAGCAGCGTTCATTAGAAATTTTGAAGATATTTGGACTGGCATTTATCCATGTTTGTCAACTGGTGGTGCCGCAATAATTTTATCAACACCAAATGGTGTCGGTGGACAATATTACAAGCTTTATTCTGATGCAGAAAGCAAACGTAACATGTTTAATCCTATTAAACTGTTATGGAACGTCCATCCAGAACACGATCAAGCATGGTATAACAACGAAATTAAAAACTTATCAAAACGTAAGGCAGCTCAAGAGCTTTTATGTGAATTTGTTGGCTCTGGCGACACGTTCTTACAACCTGATGACATTGAATGGATGCAATCTCTTGTTAGAGAACCATTATGTAAAGGCTCAGATCAATGTGCACCAGAAGATAGAGGCGTCGAGCGGGATGTTTGGATTTGGTCACTTCCAATGTATGGTCACAAATACATTGTTTCTGCTGACGTCGCCAGAGGTGACGGTAAAGACTATTCAACGTTTCATATTCTAGACGCAACAAATGGCGAAATTGCAGCGGAATATATGGGTAAAGTTCCTCCAGATAAACTAGGAATTTTAATTGACAAATATGGCAGAAAATACAATAATGCGATAGCTTGTCCTGAAAATAACTCTTTTGGATACATGACGTGTGCAAAACTAAAAGAGTTAAAGTACCCAAAAATGTTTTATGAAAAAGCTAAATCTGGAGCAATTGAGACATATGTCCCAGCAAATGATGAATTGCCTGGATTTACAACACAAACTAAATCAAGAGATTTAGCGCTCACAAAGCTTGAAGAAGTTATTCGTAATAGAGTGATTCGATCATACTCAATACGTTTACTAAATGAATTTAGAACGTTCATTTGGGTTGGTGCTAGAGCATCTGCAATGAAAGATGAACATGACGATTTAGTGATGTCATCAGCAATTGCATCATGGTTATTTGATCTCATGTTTGGAAAAACTGTTGGTGACTCAACTGATGCAAAAGCGTTTTTAAAAGCAATGTCAAAAACGTCAACAAAAATTGATTCAGTCCCTGGCGCTGGCTATGAGGTTCGACCAATATTTAAGAAACAAATGCTACAAAATAATCGACCTGGAACTGTTAAATCAGGAGACGATTTAGATTTTAGTTGGCTTACTCGATAGGAAGAAACATGAAAAACAATAGCATCATCACCAAGAAATTGCGCTCAATTGTTAATGAAGAGATCATCAAAGAGGCTGAGGAGATGCAAAAACGAAAAGCTGTTCATGCTATTATCGTTGACATCACCAAAGCTGGTAGCGATGGAATGAAAGCGATGAAGAGCGTCAGGGCAAAAAAAATGCCAACAGCAAAAGCTACGTCAGCAGTTCAGACACATATTGATGCACTCCGCGCAATATATGCTGACATGTTGAGAAATCCGACAAATTATCTTGATCGTGATCCAAAGTCTGTTGTAGATTCTAGAATGAATGACCTTGATGACAGAGACAATAACGTTGGCCAATCAGAGGACGACGTCACTCTCTAAATAATCATTGACAATTTAACTGGTAATCTACTGTCATTTGAATGTAATATTCTGGTGACACTTGGAGTGATTTGATGAATAAGAAAAGTTCGAATAACCTTTTCCAACGACTTACCCGACTCTTCAAGAGCGGTCCCGTCATTAAACGTAAAATTAAGACGATTGATACGACAGTTGCGACTGCAAAATCTTCTGCAGTTATGATGTTTCAACGTTCCGTTAATTCTTCATATAATCAGATAACAGCGAATGCGTATAACATTCAAGAAAGGTTATCTAGATATCAAGATTTCAATGAAATGGAGAGCTGTTTATCTGGAGATACAAAAATAGCAGTTCCTGGTGGATATAAAACGCTATTAGAACTTGTTGAAGAGTATGGTGTTGATAAACCGTTTATCGTGTATGCGTATGATCATGAAAAAAATGCGATCATTCCTGCATGGGCAAAACAAGCTCGACAGACATCGTATCAAAAAGCATATAAAGTTACATTTGACAATGGAAAAACAATAACTGGCGACATTACGCATCGTCTTATGAAACGTGATGGAACATATGCTCGTATTGGTGAATTGCAACCAGGCGACGCAATGATGCCATTCATTAGAAGAGAACTTGTAAATAAACATGCAAAAGGTCCTGGTTATCAATACGTTTACACAATATCAAAAAAAGTAACAAAATCTGGATGGCGAGCGGAACACAAAATTATTGCAGAATTTGTTCAAAATCGTTGTCTAAATGAAGATGAAGTTGTTCATCATGTAAATTTTGTTAAGTCAGATAATAGACCTGAAAATCTTCAAGTGATGACATCTGAAGAACACAAAAATTTACATCGAATATCAGCAATTAATTACAATAAAAACATCAAATGGGCAGATTCTAATTCAGAATGGATTGAAAATTTTAAAAAGAATCATTCTGAGTTTATGAAAAATCATAATCATCAATCAAGAAATGACATTACGTTTGCAATAATTTTGCAATGGTGTGATAAAAATGGGTTCAGATCCAAAGAATTGCAAAAAGCTCTGAAAATATCTGATCACATTATTTCGTCAAGATTGAAAGAATTTGGGTTTGAATCATTTACAACGTTTGCAAAAGCGTATGATCCTACTTGGAAACCTTATTTAGAAACGTCAGTTACCGTTCAAGACATTTATAGTTCATATAAAAAAGGAATGTCTTTCAAAGATGTTGCATCAATTTTGAACGTATCAACTAACGTAATCGGTAAGAGATTGCGTAACGCTGGTTACGGTGGATGGAAAGACTTTGCATCACGATATGAAAATTGTAAAGTTGTGTCTATCGAAGAAGTTGGCGAAATGCCACTTTATGATTTGACTGTTGATGGTTACAAAAATTTTGCAACAGATTCAGTAATTTCTCATAACACTGCTGAAATCAATAGCGCTTTAGACATTTACGCAGATGAAACATGTCTATCTGGGGATACAATTATTCCATTGCTAGATGGAACAAAACAAACAATTAAATCATTGTATGAACAAAATAGAAAAGACTTTTACGTTAATTCTTATGACGTCAAATCTAACAGATTTGTTCCTGGTCGATGTTTGGGTGTAACAAAAACAAGTGATAATAGGGAAGTTTTTAAGATTACATTTGATGATGGAATTTATGTTAGACTTACTGAAAATCATCTAGTTCTTTTAAGCGACAATTCATATTGTAGAGTTGAAAATTTAAAAACAAGTGACAGTGTTAAAGCGATCAACATAGATCGCTCATCAAGAATCACGTCAATACAATCTGATGGTTTTACAGATGTTTACGATCTTGAAGTCGAAACGTTTCATAATTTTGCAATTACTGGCGATGAAAGTTTTACATCATATGTAATGGTTCATAATTGTGCCCAAGATGAAAAGGGTCGAACTTTACATGTTAGTTCAAACAACCCAAAGATAAAGTCAGTTCTTGAAGACCTGTTCTATAATACTTTGAATGTTGAGTTTAACCTGAGGCCTTGGACACGTAATCTTTGTAAATACGGCGACGTGTTGTTCCTCAATGATGTGTCTCCTGATTATGGCGTCATAAATGTGCTACCAATTCCAGTTAATGAAATAGAACGTGAAGAGGGTTACGATCCGGAAGATCCTATGGCTGTTCGTTTTCGTTGGATCTCATTAGGGAATAAAATACTTGACAATTGGCAAATCACTCACATGAGATTGCTAGGAAATGACATGTATCTTCCATACGGTTCTAGCGTATTAGAAGGTGCAAGACGAATTTGGAGACAACTGATTCTTATTGAAGATGCAATGTTGGTGTATCGCATTGTTAGATCTCCAGAACGTCGTGTATTTTACATTGACGTTGGAAACACTCCACCAGATGAGATCCCAAATTACATTGAACAAGCGAAAGTCGCATTAAGAAGCAACCAAGTTATTGATAACAAGTCCGGCAGAGTTGACTTACGATATAATCCCGTCAGCGTTGATGAAGATTTTTTCATTCCAACTCGCGGTACAGAAAGTGGCACGAAAATTGACACTCTTGCGGGAGGTCAAAACACAGCCGCGATTGAAGACGTTGAATACATACAACGAAAGTTGTTCGCTGCACTCAAAATACCTAAAGCGTATCTTGGATACGAAGAGTTACTGAGTTCAAAAGCAACACTTGCAATGATTGACATTCGTTTTTCTAGAACGATTAATATGATTCAACGAACGGTATTGTCAGAGCTAAACAAAATTGCAATAATCCACTTGTATGCAAACGGATTTTCTGATGATGACTTGTTGAATTTTACACTCAGAATGTCCAATCCGTCAACAGTCGCCCAGCAACAGAAACTAGAGTTGTTTAGGACAAAGTTTGAAATTGCTGGTTCTGTACCAGAAGGGTTGTTATCAAGAGACTGGATTCGAAAGAATGTCATTGGGCTAACAGAACAAGAGATCATTCAAATTGAACGAGAGTTAATTGATGATGCTGCGTCTGCTTCAGCACGTGAAAATGCTGGCGCCGGCGGTGGTGGAGGGTCATCTGGAGGCATGGGAGGCGGTGGTGGTCTTGATAATCCTGATGGTGGTGATACACCTGAAGATGCTACGGATATTTCAGGCCCACCTGAGGGGGATGAACCGCCACCCCCTGAAAACGCTGGAATAGATCCAGAAATACAAATTTTGACAGCTGGAGATGATCCTTTAGACGATAAACCTGTCAGGTTATCGTTGAAAGATGACAATGCACCAATTAGAGTTCAGAATCAATTACAAAAGACATTGTATAATCGATCAAGACATATCACTCATGGCTCGTCAAAAACACATATGCCCGATTTTACGAAAATGTTGAATCCAAAAAAGAATCGTCAGATGAATGATCCATTTGATTCTTCGTTTTTGAGAAGTCAATCAACGAATCCTCTTGGTGAATCAAAAGAGTTGGAACATCAGCTTCAACCGTCGATGTCAGCAGAATTATATGAGATGTTACAAAAAATGAATGCTTCTCTAAAAATTAGAAAACACTCACTTGGATCACCGTTGTTAGTTGAAGAAATAAATAACATAGACGATGTCAAGGTACTTATCGACAATGGAGATGATGAATGAGCGCCAAACACAATAAAAAACGTAACGGTTGTCTTGTGTATGAGTTTTTGATAAGGCTCATTTCATCTTCTTTGATTGAAGAATCGCCAGAAGCAAAAACAGCTCTTACGTTATTGAAAAAGTATTATAAACCAGGAACTGAGTTGCATAAAGAGTTTCGGTTGATTAACAGTCTGATGAAAATTTCTGTCAGCAATCAACATGTAGCGGCATCAATTATCGGTGAAGCAAAGATTGCGTCTAGACAACACGATATCAAAAAATTGAATGAAGAAAAATCATCTCTTATTAGAGACATCAATCGTAAATTAGACGCTACGACGTTTTGGGATCAGCCAGTTTCTGAATACAAAATGTTTGCAACATTACAGACTTTGATCAATGATTGGAGATTTCCCTCTGAAGAGACGCTAAATAGACAGGCGATTTATGAAGATCGATTGATACAGTGGATGACAGAGGCAAAAACAAAACCAGAAGTTCAAGAAGAATTAGCTGGAACTGTTGGTGAAAATCGATTAGTTTTTAAACATATGATGAAAAAACTAAATGAAAAATATGGTGAATCTTTAAACACTGATCAAAAAAGAATTTTACGTGAATACGTGTTTACAACTATCACTGATAAAAGTCAACAAGTGTTGCAAACGTCATTGTTAGAGATTAAAAATAGCATCTTGAAAAATGTTGATGATTACCTCTTGAAAGAGACTCATAATCAATTGATGATTGAAAAATTACTTGATGTTAAAAAAACTGTGATCTCAGAAACGCTTGACGTTATTGATGATGATACCATCACTAGATTCATGTTATACACTAAACTTTCAACAGAATTTTCTTCAAAAGAGTGATTTCTTAGAGACACGTCGGAGACAAAATGGCAAATCTTTTAACAACATGGGAACCATTTGAGTGTTCTCAAGAAACAATTCAAGAGAGTAAAGCTTCAAACGGTGGAAAGCTGATTTTGAAAGGCATTCTGCAAAAAGCTGACACTGTCAATCAAAACGGTAGAATATACCCGCGAGAAATTCTTGAAAGAGAAGTTAGAAATTATCAGAAATTCATAATTGAAAATCGTTCAACAGGCGAACTCGATCATCCAGCAGATAGCATCATCAGTTTAAAAAACGTTTCTCATATTGTACGTAAAGCGTATTTTGATGGTGATGTTGTAAAGGGTGAAGTTGAAATTTTATCAACTCCTTCAGGCAAAATCCTTGAAAGTCTAGTTGAATCAAAAGTGAAGTTAGGAATTTCATCTCGAGGCGTTGGCAGTACCCGACGTGAAGGCGACTATGTCATTGTTCAAGAAGATTTTCAATTAATATGTTGGGATTTTGTGTCTGAACCATCGACACCCGGCGCATTTATGTTAGCAGAAGGTGTCAGATTGAATTCAGAAAATAACCTTCACAGCATATTTAATAAGTCAGATCGTATTTTTAGAATAGCAAATGACATCTTGTCATTAAAAAAGTGAGAAAACAATGTCATTAAATCATCCCAGACCAGGCCCTCAATCTGTTTCAGAGTATCAAGTTTCATCATTGCCTTGGGTGACATCATCAGTTGTTTTGACAGGCGTCACCAAGGAAGAATCTTTTAAATACGTGTCCAGATTTGTGTCAGTAAAAAACGTTGGCACTAACCCTTTGGCAGTTGCATTTTCTTCGACAGGTCACGCTGCTGGAAAAAGTATTGTTTTAACACAAAATGAAACGTTTACTGCTGAAATAAGAGTTAAATCACTTTGGTTTACATGCACGCTTGGGCCGTCATCAAATTATCAATTGTTCGCTGGTTTGACATTAGTTCCACAAGAATTTTTTCCAGCTTTGACTGGTTCAATGGGATTATCTATATAGATAACACGCAGAATTTCTACATGGAAATTCTGCATTATCCAAATCAAACACTGAGAGAAAAATCGTTACCAGTCACAGTGTTTGATGAGTTGCTAAAGACGTTGTCAGAACACATGTTTAGTTTAATGTATCAATACGGTGGAATAGGTTTAGCTGCAATACAAATAGGAATTCCCCGCAAAATTATTGTGATTGATGCGACACAAGGTTTGGAAAAATCAAAACAATTAACGTTAATAAACCCAGTTATTGTGTCATCATTTAGCTCTGTTCCTTCAGACGAGGGTTGTTTATCAGTTCCTGGAATGTTTGGAACAGTTGACAGGTATGCATGTATTGAAATTGATTTTCAAGATTTGAGTGGAAATAAACAAAAAAGAATTTGCTCCGGACTTGAAGCATTTGTGATACAACATGAATTGGATCACTTAGACGGAATTTTGTTTATTGATAAAGTCAATGGAGAATTAGAAGATTACACGAAGGACATAAAATTTGCATGAATCGTAAGCAGCTTAAAGAATTAGTAAAAGAGTGTTTAGTCGAATTGTTGTCTGACGGGATTGGAAACATTTCAGCTGAATCAAAGAAAACGGTTCAAACTGAGGCCACTAGATACCCTAGACCGTCACTGAATAATGTTTCTTATGGTGCCGTAAAAGACAACACAATAAAGCAAACGATTAAACAGGTGACAAAAGACCCAATCATGGCATCAATTTTTGAGGACACCATGCAGACAACGTTGCAAGAACAAAACGCAATGGATCGTCAACCAGGAAAGATGCCTACAGGTGTTGGTGGTGACGCCGCGGCAAGAGTCATGTCACAGACAGATCCAACAGAAATGTTTGGTGATGAAGTTGCTTCTCGTTGGAGCGAAGCAGCATTTGCTCCATCAAGACGTAATCAGATGTCAGTTTCAAGAGAGTTTGCTTCTGAAATGCTCTCTATGAATAACGGTATTAAAAAGATTGACTGAATATTAGATAACGATACAGATAATTAACATAAGGAACTTTAAAATGGCAATTCTATCAGAAAAAATGCTACGTCAACTTGTTCAAGAGGAAATTTCAAATCTAAAAACAACTAAACAAGCCGCGAAAGAGACTCGTGAAGTTGAAGCTGATGAGCTTGCTGACACCCTTGAGAAGAAAATTGACATGCTAAAAGCTCTAAAAATCAAAGAGCATAAACTTGTGAAACAAATTCGTTCTTTGCAAGAACAAGCAAAACGTAACAAAAGATAATTTTCTGGAGAAATATAATGCCTGGTACAGGAAAATATACAAATTATTCGCCACGTCCTTCGACGATAGCACCAGAAGGGCAGGCAGGCGCAGCAGATGTGACGTTGCTAAAAAAGTTATATGCGACGCCTGCTGAAATATCAAACCAGGCTGCAATCGTGAAGTCTGGGAACACTTATCTATTTCCACACGTCCAAGGCGCTGGTCCTACTGGAAACCAAGACTTTCCTAACGGCGTCTATCTTGATTATCAAAATCCAGAAGACGGAATGTCAGCACCAGATATCATCAATATGAACATTTCAGATGACGGTGCTGGTGGTCCTTCAACACCGTTTACACCAAATCTTGCGTCCCCAGATCAAACTGGAGGAAACAGTACTGCACCAGTTCCTGCGACAATCTTGACGATTGACGAAGTTAAAAAGGGCGCAGTTGTTGGTATTAATGGAACGTTAGACCCGAAGACAACGTCTTCTACAATGTATGAAGGAAGTCTTTTGGGTAAGACATTGATCCCCGGACAACGCCCAAAGATTTGATATTTGCAATAACACTAACAAATGATAATACTTACCATTAATAAGTTGAGGCTATAGTAAATGTCAAAAACACTCTACGAGGCAGCGTTAGCGGATGTAAAACAGATTAAGGCTGTTGCTGAGTCTAACGCCAAACGTGCGATTGAATCGGAATATGCTCCAAGAATTAAAGCTCTAATAGAGAGTCATCTAATTAATGAGAGCATTGATGATGAAGACGAAGATGATGAAAATGACAATCTTCTGACTGACGATGCTGTTCTCGGCGCATCACACCCAGCGTTAGATGCGAATTCTTCAAATACTGAAGAATCAGAAGATGACGAAAACGTAAGTGAAGATGACGAATATGAGATTACTAATGAATCTCTTGTTGCGTTATTGCCGATTATCAAGAAATCAACTGACGAACAATTTGAAAATAAAGTGTATCGTGTCGTTGAATCAACTAATGAATTAGTGACAACTTCTCAAAGAAATAAGATAACTTCTTCTTACAAATCGCAAGTTGATAAAACAATTAGCGAAATTGAAGATATGTATTCGTATCTACAAGAGTCAAATTTGTCACGAAAAAATAAGCTGGAAGAAAAACTTGAATCTTGTTATGAAATTTTGAAAGGCGTCAAGGAGTCAACGATGCGTATTAAAGATCTAATGAAGGAAGACAAAGATTTAACTTTGAAAGTTACTGGTCTGCCTGATGACATCAATATTGAAAATCTAAACATTGATGTGATTTCTGACGAAGAGGACGCTGATATGTCTGGCGATCCATCACAAGGTATGCCATCGGATCCTTCGGCTACCTCAGCTCCACCTTCTCCAGTTGCAACTGAATCTGACGGTGGGATGCTATCAAATCTTGATGATTTGGATGAGGAAGACGTTGTTGAAATTGATGAAGGCATGCTTCGTCGAGAAATTAGTAAGATGCGCAATCAAAACAAAAGAATTGCTGAACAAAAAATTGATGGTCATAAAATGACATCAGATATTCTTTCAAGTTTTGGTGATGGTTCTGATGAGGGTGAACCATGGCTCGACGGTGAAGTTTCAACTGCTGATGATGACAACATGGTCAATCAAGGCACCGTTGCAGAAGCCGATGAACCAGATCCTACTGAGCATGATGACGATGACTCTGAAAGTCATTGTTCCGTTGATGAAGCAAAGACTGCAACTGCTAAAGCTCGCAAGACCGTGGCCGAGGCGATGTCGAGAGTGCAAATTGCTGAAAAGCGAGCAGCTGCCCACAAAGCATCGTATCGTAAAGTTAAAGGTACTCGTCATGAGGACCGCGCTAGACAAGCAACTGTCAAAGCGATCAAAGAAACCGTAATTGCAAAGGCATGTCTCGCTGAGGCAAAGACAAAGTTTGCAAATGCACAAAAAACTCTAAAAGAGTCTCTTAAGATTAGAGACTCAAAATCACAGCTTGCGGAGCAAACGGCTGCGATAGAATCTCTCCGCGTCCAATTGACAGAGACTAATCTCTTCAACGCTAAACTGATCTATGCTAATAAACTCTTACAAAATGAGTCAATTTCTGCAGAACAGAAATCTCAAATCATCGATAAACTCGATGAGTCAAAGAGTTTGAGAGAAGCGAAGCTTGTTTATGAAGGTTTAATCGGCGTTTTGAAAAAGACCGTGAACGAAAGTGCGTCATCAAGAAAAGTTCTCGCAGGAGCAACTTCAAGAGTGACCAAACCAACATCAAGTTCAACTCTTAATGAGAGTGTTGAAACTTCACGTTGGGCCAAACTCGCCGGTCTGAAGTGAGATTGATTCAAACAAGGAAATTATAGGATAACATATGAAAAAGTTTTCTGTAGAAATGCTCAGTGAAGGTATTCACGAGCGTCACGTTGGTGTCGAGCGCAATCGTTTGATTGAAAAATGGAGCAAGACTGGTCTTCTTCGTAACTTGGATGGTGTTTATCGTGAGAACATGGCACAGTTGCTGGAAAACCAGGCTGCACAAGTTCTTCGTGAAGCAAACAGCCTCAGCAACGGTGGTGGAGCCGGCACTTCATCGGGTCAAATTTCTGGTGTCACCAACATTGCGTTCCCAATCGTCCGCAGAGTGTTCGGTGGCTTGGTTGCAAATGAACTTGTTTCAATTCAACCAATGAGCCTCCCTTCTGGTCTTATCTTCTACATTGACTACACTTATGGTAGCAACGTTGGTGGTAATGCTGGTCTAGGTCTTGACAAGAATGCAACTTTGTCAACTTATTCAAAGGGTCAATCACTTTATAATAACCCAGCTGGCAAAGGCGTCCGCTCCGGTTCGCTCGCTGCTGGTGGTGCTTACGATCTAGTCGGTACTGGTTTCACAAAAGTTCATCAAGTCGCCAACGGCTTGACTGTTCTTGACGCTGCCATTGGTGCTTGGACTGGCGCAAGCGATGCTTGGGTATCTGGCACTGCAGTTCAAACTGTGACAAGTTTCTCTGGAACAAACGCTGTTTACGCTTCGTTTGACCCACAGATTGAGACTTCTTTGTATCAAGGTGCACTTGACTTCTGTTACATGCACATTCCAGTTTCGCAATTGACTGCAGCAATTCCTAAGGTTGATCTTGCAGCTATTGATCAAGTTGCAGTTTTTGGTGTTGCTTCAACTGCTGGTCTTACCACATGGGGCGAGAAGTTCCAAGGTGGTCAAGGCGTCAAGAACCTCCGCAGACACAACAAACGTGGTAATTTCTCAGCTGGCGTCTTTACTCCAGATGCGATGAATGGTTCACACGTTCAAGTTCTGTTGGCACTTACCAACGGCGGTGTGGTCCCAACCCCTGGCGCAGCAGTCACTGCTTCAGTGGTTCTTGGTGACAGCTTCAGCGCAGACGCAACTGACGGTTCAGCATTGACCGTTCCAGTTTTTGAGTCTGATTTCAGCGTCACTCCTTCACCTTCAATTCCAGAGATTGATATCAAGATTGAGTCGATTGCAGTTACTGCTCAAACACGCAAGCTAAGAGCACGTTGGTCGCCAGAACTTGCACAAGACCTCAATGCATATCATGCATTGGACGCTGAAGTTGAATTGACTCAGATTCTTTCCGAGCAGATTGCACTTGAAATTGACCGTGAGATTCTCATGGATCTTTTGCTTGCTGCAAACGGCGCGAACTATTACTGGTCACGTGCACCAGGCAAGTTTGTCAACAAGAACACCGGCGCACCGGTCACCTTGGCAAGCTCGTTGTCAATCGGTCCTAACTTCACTGGCACTGTCAGAGATTGGTACGAGACACTGATTGAGACCGTCATTGACGTTGCAAACACCATTCACCGCAAGACTCTTCGTGGTTCGGCAAACTTCATCGTCTGTGGCCCAGACGTTGCCACTATCCTCGAGGCATCTGTTGCTTATCGTCCCAAGATGAAACTTGACGGCGACGGGCAAGTGAGCTCGGTGATGAGCATCGGTTGTGAGGCTGTCGGTTCGCTAAGCAACAGATTCACCGTCTACAAGGACCCGTACTTCCCCTCGAGCAAGATTCTCGTCGGTTACAAGGGTGGAAACTACTTGGAGACCGGGTATGTGTATGCTCCATACGTTCCACTCATAATCACTCCGACCATATTCGCGGCCGAAGACTTTACGCCCAGACGCGGAGTAATGACCCGCTACGGTAAGAAGATGATTCGTTCGGACTTTTTCGGTACCGTGACTTGTACTGATATGTCCATTATCTGAGTTTAGTAGTTACTTAGCTTATGGAAAAGGCCTCTAAAAGGGGCCTTTTTCGTTTAACATGATTTTTTATTAGTGATTCTTGACATCTGAAGTTGTTTTCTCATCACAGCTTTTGGTCGATTGCAAGGCCATCATGACAAATGTGCCAAGCTATGATGACAATCATTTTGTTTATAAATCGTAGATTTATTTTGTAATGTCAGTTCATGCCTTTCGGAAAATATTGTGAATGTGAATGCGTCGCTTGTGGTGAAAAATTCAATCATACAAAAAGGTTGTCAGAACACATAAAAAAGCGCCACGGTTTAAACTCAGAGCAGTACACTGTCAAGCATTTTTATGATGGAGTTCGACCCACTTGTCCTGAGTGCGGTGAATTGACACGATTTGTTGCCATTGGGGAATTTCGTCGATATTGTAAAAACCACGCAAAAATTGCGATGTCTTTGGGCGGCACTCTTGGTGGTCATCTCGCAACGCCGTGGAACAAAGGTAAGACAAAAGAGACTGATTCACGAATCGCAGAACAAGCTGCAAAATCTTGTGGCGAGAACAACCCATTTTATGGCAAGAGCCATACACCAGAGACACTCAGAAAAATCTCTGCATCAAAGACACTAGAATATTCGGTCGTAAAGGAAAGAATTATTGAGAACGCTCCAGATGCCATTCTATTGTCGCCACCAGAAGACTACATTGACCAAAATTCGCCATTAAAGATTCAATGTAAGAAATGCAATACTATCAGTGAAATGTCGTCATTTGTAATTCAAAATCGTTATCGATGCAAGACGTGTTATCCACTTGCTTCAAAGGGTCAACTCGAGGTCGTAGATTACGTTAAGAGTTTGGGATTTGATGTTGACATATCGACTCGTAAAATAATTCCGCCGCTTGAACTTGATGTGTACGTTCCATCGAAGAATCTTGCGATTGAGTATCATGGTCTATTCTGGCATAGTGGCGGGAAAAATGGTGTCTTTGATAAAGGCCGCCACCGGCTGAAATATAAGACCTGTCTAGAATCACACGTGAGGCTCATACAAATATTTTCAGATGAATGGGATAATAAACAGCAGATATGTAAGTCAATTATTCTAAACGCACTCGGTGTCAATCCAACAAAATTGAATGCTCGTGATTGTTTCGTTAAAGTTGTCACTCATTTAGAGACAAAGACATTTCTTAATGAAAATCATTTGTATGGTTCAACTAGAGCAAAACTGCATTTGGGTCTTTATCATAAGTCTCTTGGACTCGTTGGAGTTGCGACAGTTCGAACGCCAATTCAGAAAAAATGGGGAAAGGTTTGTGAATTGGCTCGCATGGCATTCTGTCAAGGAATGACAATACGTGGTGGAGCAGGAAAACTTCTTTCGTATATCAAAGATTGGTCATTGCAAAATGGTTATGAAGGTGTTCTTTCATATGCTGAATTACGATATGGCGAAGGTGGCGTCTATGAAAAGTGTGGATTTTCTTTAGTTGGCGAATCAACATCAAATTATTGGTATACTGATGGCGTTTCACGATTTGATCGTTTTGCTTATCGAGCGCAACCTGGGAAAACAGAAAAGGAAGTTGCTGAAGAGGCTAATGTTAAAGCTGTTTGGGGAGCTGGCAATAAAATCTATGTATGGAAGCCTTGTGTTTGAAGTTGCGTATGATGATATTTAAATGGTTGCTTGATGTATTATGCAATGAGACTATTTAATGACAGCAACCCGCGTTATAACAGAACATGATGAGTTAGGTGGAATTGGAGAACTAACTCATGAGCAATTAGAACAATTTGTTGCAACGACACAATTTGTTATTGTTTCTGGGACTGTTGGATTTTCTTCTGGATCGAGAAGAATTGTTGCGTCAAATGGAATCATTGTAACAGACAATGGTCCTGGACAAAACTTAACGTTTTCGCTTGATGAAGATTACGTAACGTCATTAGCAAATGGTATCAATTTCGCTGATAATGAAACGCCTTCTGGTGTCGTTGATGGGGTCAATTTAACGTTCTCTTTACAATTCTCTCCAAATCCAACCGCTTCTTTGCACCTGTTTTTAAATGGTTTGTTGCAAGAGGGCGAAGGTTATAATTACGTCCTATCAGGAAACGTCGTGTCATTTTCAAATGATAACGTTCCAATGCAAAACGACAGGATGAAAGCTACATATCGATATTGATAATTAAGATTAGAGGTTTCTGATGAGTAGAATGTTTTTGAGACAGTCAACACAAATAAGTGGCACACACACTTATTCTGATGCATTAAGTGCCGGCCCAGGGCTTCAATCAAACTCGTATGATCTTGAAAACAACCTCAATGCGATTCGATCACAGCTAAAAAGAATCATGCATTCAACGGGAAGTGGAAATTGGTATGATGATGTGCCATTGTCACCAAATTCAACGTCTAGACGTGGCCTCGCACAATTGGGAAGTGATCTAAAAAACGTTGAAAGTAAGTTGTTTGTTTTTAGGACACAAACAGTCGTTCCCGTCACAGTTCCATCAGGGCAAAACTGGGTGGTTCTTAACGTTGGTTCTGGTGAGGCTCCTAGCTTCAGCGCTGCAGTATCAACATACGCCACCGGATCAGTGGTTTCAGTGCTCTCAGGTGACGTCGGAGCCCACCATTTAGATTTGGTGTCTGGTTCTTCATCAATATTACCAAAAAATCTGGCGGTGGTCGTGAGGGCCCTTGATGGCAATCCATTGCAAGACGCTGGTGGGCGAGACATTTATGCGTTATTGCAAGCTGAATCTGGCGTTGCAGACGGCACAACGTTCAATGACACAACGAGCCAAGTTCAGTTATCATTCGTCACAACAAACAGTTCACGAACTGCATTGAGTGCATGTAACACTCCAGACATCGCAGGAAAGACAATTAATTATTCTTATGTTAGACGTACATCGTTTAACTCTATTCCAGAAGACGCATTTTTGGATGGCGTGTTTGTTGATGCGATATTTGACGTCAGCAGCTCTGTGGCTGGCGTGGTGACTCTTGATTTGGCAGTTGATAATCAAGTCGGGGCTGTGACACAAATTCAAAACATTGACGTTAGAGTGACAGATGGGTTTAGTTGGAATTTTTATGATAGCGTTGGCACTGCTAACCTGTTTAAAGTTGCTGCCACGTCAGGTGGAGACATTGTTCAAATTGCAGCAGATAGATTTGACGTTCGTAGTGGTATTGCTCAATTTGTCAGTGGTGTCTCAGTGGCTGTTTCTGGCACAAGAATTAACATTGGAACGTCTGCAGGTGTCGTAGATTCTTCTGGGCCTCTAACTGTAAAATCAACATCTGCAAATTTGATTTTGTCTGGTGGAACCGCAGTGGAGTTTGTTGACAGTTATAAACTTTCATCAACTTATGGTGGTGCATTTAAGCTTGCAACGTCTTCGGCTGATTGGACAAGTTACAAGACTTCGTTTGGTGAGTCTTCGTTATTGCACACTCTTCAACAGATTTCATCATCAATTGGTATTGTTACTCCTTCAACACGATACGACGCATCTATCACAACAGACGTTTCCGCTAACACAAACGTTCGTGGTGCAGTAAACTTAGACGCAACGCTTGGTGATTATAGTTCAAAAAACTTTGTGAATGATGTTTTGGTGTATGTAAACGGTAACTTAAAACGTAACGGCGCGGATGCAACTGCAAATAATGATGTTTATCCTGGCGATGTTCAAACATCTGGTGATTTGAAATTTGAATTTGATTTATTTGCTGGCGATGTTATCACAATGATCATTTGATGAAAAATCGTTGTAAGGTTTATTGATGAATCCTGAAAAGAGTTTGATTAAAATTTCTATCATGAATGATCTTGGAGTAGAACTAGAAGATCAACTTGAAACCTTACAACGAGAAATTCACTTAGATGAAGGCGCAAAACGTGCCATTGCCGATGCGTCAGTTGCAATTGAAGAGTTATTGTTTAGTGTCATACCAAAAGAAATTTCTAGCGGTGATTTGACGCCTTCAAACGCTGTTATCGCTAGAAAATACGTTTCTAAATGTGTAGAATTTTTACGTGGTTATACACAAGCTTTGACATTATCATATACTGAAAAACGCGGTAAACAAGAAGCGTTTACAATTACAAGAGATAGAGTTAAAGTTTTGTATGATGAAGAAAAATTGAGACTTGACAATTACAATTCATCAATAAAACGTCTAGAACAAGAAGAACAAACAGTGAAAACTCTTAGGAACAATCGTCATGGGAAGAACACCAGATAGACAACCAGGCGAAAATCTTGAAGAAGGAACTGTTTATCAAAACGTTCTAACAGATCCACCAACACCAGGTGGAATTAGATATGTTAGCGGAAGCTTTAAATTGCGTGATCAATATGGTGTCTTCAATCCTAGAAGTTCAGGTTCTTTTTCACAACCAACGTCAACGTCTGTTGGTCAAGTGATCATTTGTGTTGACGGAATAAATTTTGAAGCTCGACAACCAGTTGTTTCGTTATCATCTGGTTGGGTAATTAACAATTCTGGAACTTTAATAGTTAGTTAAACATGTCATCAGCATTACACTCTAAACAAACAACGTCAGACGGCATTCACACGCCAATATCGTATGTGTATTCAAATTCTTCAACCCGATCGTCAGCATCTGGATTTAATAATGACGACATAGGTAAATTTGCTCGTCAGTTAGACGACAATTCAATTTGGATGCTTATTGAAATAACACCAACTTGGGTCACTGTTGGTTCATCAACGAGTTTAGAATTGGCGACAACAATCCCGTTGATGCTTGATGTTTCAACTGGTTCTATCGGTTCTGGGTCTACTGTTGCAAGAACTGATCACAAACATTCAATTTCAACGTCAACGCCAGTTTCAGCATCTGTTGGTTCAATTAATTTTTCTGGTTCTTCCATATCGTTATCTAGAGCAGATCACGTTCATCAATTTTCAAGAGGAATGCCGAGTGCCGTTGGTTCTGCAAATTTTGCAGGAACTGGAACGTTATTTGTTGCGCAAGATCACGTTCATAAAGCCAACTATCAACAAATTGTAAACACAAGCAATACAGTTTCCACAGAACGATCTGTGATCAAATTTACTGGCGACGGCGTTGCACTAAGTGATGATGGATCTCGAACTGTTGTAACAATAACTGGTGGTAGTTCAGGTCCCAGTACGTCTGGGTGGCAAACTGCAGTTGATATTGATTTTACAAACTTACCATCACAAACAATGGCAACTGATGGTGACTATATAATTGATGGTTTGACGTGGACAAAAACAAGATCTGAAAATGAATACGCAGCAATGAGCATTATTAGCGGTTCAGGATTAGTTGTTTATCCACAACCAGTGCCTGCGTCTGGTTCATATTCAGTTTATAATCAACAACATCCGCATATATTCACAGCATTTGAAAACATCGTTCCAGGATTTAACCCTAACGCAAATTATAGAATGTGGATTTATGCGTCATCAAGCAATAGACCTGTCAATACAGATGATTCAATCTATACATTTATCGGGATTCAACCTGCGTACGATGGTTGGACAAGTGATAGACAATACGGTCTTTCTTTGATCGGTCAAAATTCCGATTATGGCGCGCAGGGTCATAGAGGTTCTAGCGTTGCGACGACATGGGAAAATAACGATCCATATCAAGTTGCTATGATGGAGATTTTTAATGGTTTTACAGGACCATTTTCAATATCATCGACATTTACAATGTTAAGTGGATCATGGCCTAACTTGCTAGACATGTATCATAATTCTGCTGATATGTCACATGCTGGGTATATTCATAATATTCCAAGAGATTTTGTAATTGGATTGGGTGGTGTTTCTGACAGAACGTGGAACGCATCCGCTGCTACTGCAGCTCGGTGTGTGGTTTATCTTAAAAGACTAAAAATAGAATATTACGTGTAAGTAATGTCAATTCAATTAATTAAAAACGTCAATTTTGGAAAACGAAAAGGGTATTTGACGGGTCAAATTGGATATACTGTTTTAGATCAAATTGGCACGATTGTTACTCCACGGACAACGTCTGGAATATATGAATTGTCATTAGGATGTGGCATTTACGCTGCAATGATAACATTCCCTGATGATTTTCATGGTACAGTATTATGGGACTCTGGCGAGAGTACACCTGTTTATGCGTCTGAACAATTCAACGTTGAAGAAAACAATCCAGTTGTCAATGAAAATAATGTGATTCTCAATCAAATAGTTGGAACGTTGTCAACTACGTCAACAAATTTGCAATTTCTTGTTGATATGGAAGGCGGCCGTTGGAGAATAACCGCAGGAAATCAAATGGTATTTTACAAAGCTGACAATATCACAGAAGTTGCAAGATTTAATTTGTTTGATATAAATGGTGACCCAACAAATGATGCAGCAGCTGATCGCCGCAGAATTTGAATTAGTAAATGTTGAATAGAATTATCACCAAGGGATTATCTGTCTCTGGCAAAAATTCAATTGTTACAAATGGTTATGGAATTTTTGACGTTATCATTAGAGAAATTGTTGAAACAAGCAAACACTTTATAAAAGGTGGGAAAAAAGCTGTTTCACAATTCACTGATAAATTTGAAGATATCGTGATACATGCAAAATTATTGTCTGTGAATGACAATGAACTTGATAGACCTGTCAAAGGATGGATCAAGATAACCTACAACACTGCAAGAAAAATCTTTGTTAAAGTTGTGCAGTCTACAATAATAAATGTCAAAAATAATTGTAGTGACATCGTAGTGACTGCTAAACGCATTATCAAACGTTGATACCTATGTAAAGGTGATCTTATGACAGACGAACTTGTAGAGTTGAAGCTTGATGAGTCAAACGAGTTATTATTCAAAATAAACGTTCAGGGAACAACAGTACAACCAATCGTTAGAATGGTTTGTGAATCAAACGGTGTATCTTACATGTTTGATGGAGAATCTTTAGATGATGGTGAAGTAAAGTTTATTGTACCATCGATGAAGAACAATTTAAAAGAAGACGTAACGTATCATTCAAGAATTGAAGTTCTTGTAGAAAATCGTTTTTTTTCGCCTGTTGAATTTGACGTTAAATTTAAACAAACTGTCAAAGTCATGTCTGAGGGTTTTAGAGTCATTCAATCCAAAGTTGCAAAACAACAAGACATCAATGTCACTGCTCAAATAAAGTCAATGCCAGTTCAGACAACTATACAACCAAAAAAGACACTACAAGAAAAATTCGAATCTAAAAAAGGTCTAACTGAACAAGAATATGTTGAGTTGACACGAAAACTCATGAAAAAAGTAAAATGATAAATTCTATTTATCGTTAGGTAAATTGATATGTCAAATTTTGTATCAACGTTAAACCCAACATCGTTTGGATTTTTTGATTCAGACGCTACGTTTCAGCTTGACGCTGATTCAATGGTGACATTTGTTAAACGAAAACTTGGTGATGATGTTTTATCTGTTGAATTAACAAAACGTCAAATTTGGACGTGTTTTGAAGAAGCCGTTCTTGAATACGGGAACATAATAAATCAATATCAATTAAAGTCTGAACTAGCTAACATGTTGGGAATAACGACAGTTTATTCATCTTCAATAGTTAGTGGTGTTTTATCAAGTTCTGTGAATGTCACAAATTCATATCCTAGAAGAACGTTTGAATTTTTGATGAGACAGGCTGAACCGTATTCATCTTATGCTGGTTTAGGTGGAAGTTATGAATCATATTTTACGTATGTAAATGTGGTTCAAGGACAACAAGATTATAATCTTTACACAGATTTGATTCGTGGCATTGGTTCTGGTAGCGGCCAACCGTTTTTTGAAACTGTTCCGCCCTCCGCGCAGACAAAATTAAAGATTTGGGAAGTGATGCATTTCAATCCCGCAGCTGCCCAACACTTTCTTCTGAATGCTTCAAACGTCACAAATTTTCTCGCCAACAACTTTAATTACGAATCATACGTCAATTCAACAGTATTTTATGTATTGCCAGTCTTTGAAGATATTCTTAGACGAGGTATGTTGGATGTTGCGTCTCGAGTTAGAAGATCACATTACAGTTATCAGATAACAGGCCCAAACGTTAGGATATTCCCCATTCCAACTTCTGGACCATATTTGGTTGATAGAATTTGGTTTAGAGTTGGCGTTGCACAAAATCCATTGGCACCAGACTATAATGATTCAACTTTGACTGGCGTGTCAAATCCGTCACAAGTTCCATTTAACAATGTTTCATATTCATTGATAAATGCTACTGGAAGGCAATGGATTCGTCAATACACGATTGCAACGTCAAAAGAAATTCTTGGGTTAGTACGTCGTAAATTAAAGAGAATACCAATTCCCAATTCTGATTTAGAGCTTGATGGTTCTGAGTTGGTTCAAGAGGGAAGAGAAGAAAAAGAAAAACTAAGGACAGAAATCAGAGAATTACTTGATTCTATGACATACGATAAACTCATAGAAATTGAAGCAACAAAAGCTGAAAACATTAATAAACAACTCAAATACATCCCAATGCCGCTTGGGAAATGCATTGTGATGGGTTAAATGTCAAGATTATTCATAACAGCTAGAGAACTGAATTTCATCTCTGACATAAACAAAGAATTATCCAAAGACGTAATAGGACAAAAAATCTATTACTATCCGATATCAGAAATCAATACCAGGACTAATCCATTATATAACGAAAGTCCTGAAAAAATATTTGATAATCCGATTGAAATTGAGGCTCTAGTTGAGAGTCCTGAAAATCAAGTAAAAACACACATTTTCGGTCCAGAACGTATTAATAAATTAAACGTCTTTATTCAATTTAGAGATTTAGTCGATCGTTCTATCAACATAACGATTGGTGATTTCATCCAATATGGAAAATATACGTTTGAAATAACACAAGTAATTCAACTAAATCCAATTTACGGAATGGTCGAACAACTTGACGGAATTAAACTAGAGTGTGTTCAATCAAGATTGGGTCAGTTCAATCCAAAAAAAGTCGGCCCATCAAGTGTTGAATTTACAGATCAAGATGCAGTCCAATCAGAGTTTGTTCAGCAACGAGGTCAAGACATTGTTGATGATAAACCTACTGGTGATAAACGTGAATTACAACAGAATGGTGTCTTAGATGCGCCATTAACAGGTGTAAAAAAAGTAAATAACGTTGAAGCAAAAAAATCAGGTTCTAGCTTTTATGATGAATGATGGTGACATATGACAATACGATTTAATTCAGGTGACCCAAATGGTGTTCCTTCTGGGTACGCCGGTGCAAATATTCCTGATGATCTTGTCGTTCCGTCTTGTGGATTAGAAGACGTTGATTCATCGTTATTTCAAACATTTGACAAAGAAATAAACTTTGTTGTTTCAAGTGGTCAATCAAAAGAATCAAAAAAAGTGCCAGTCATTTTTGCCGCCGGCGAACGTTGGGCGATGATTAAACGTGGAAAAGCAATTCGTGATACAAATGGAACTTTGATTTTACCACTTATCACAATCCGTCGTACGAGTGTCGAACAAGATATTAGTTTAGATGTAAATGGTAGAGGAATTAATCAACAAACTGGTGAAATTGTAATCAATCGTCGTCTTAGTAAGAAAGACAGAGCCTATCAAAATCTTGTTAATAAACTTGGAATTGACAATGATTCAACGTTGCTAACGACTCGCCCAACGAAAGAAAATCAGTATGATATTGATGTTCTAGATGGCGGTCTGATGGCACCCAAATATTCTGATAATGTTTGGGAAGTAATTACTATTCCATCACCACAATTTTTTACAGCAGTGTATGAAGTGACTCTGTGGACTCAATATGCCGTTCATATGAATCAATTGTTAGAAAAATTGTTAGCATCATATTTGCCACAAGGTCAAGCATTATTGCTTAACACGCCAAAAGGTTATTGGTTTGTTGCAAACGTAGAAAATGGTTTTACGCCAGAAGATAATGCTGACGATATGTCGTCTGAGGAAAGATTGTTACGATATAAGTTCACTATAAAAGTTCCAGCATATATCGTGGCTCCACAAATTCCAGGAACACCATCACCAGTTAGAAAGTTTATTTCTGCACCTCTAGTGTCATTTACGCTTGGTGGAAATGAAAACGAAGAGTTAGTTAATGGTTTTCCAGTCAGAAAGAACGATCCTTATAAAAACGCTGACGATCCAACAGTTGGATTCTCTCTTGATGGTTCTGTGAATTCTAGACAGAACGCTACCACTCAAAAATCAATAAACACTGTTCGAATTACTAAAAGTCCTTTCACTGGTAAAGAAAGAACTGAATACGTTAGGGTTATCACAAGAAATAAAAATGGCGAAGAAGTGTTAAAGGAAATCGATGGATTCGCATTAAAGATCGTGTGACATAGTTATGCTATAATTCATTCATTTTTGTTGTTTAACTACAATTAGAAATTTTCCTATATTTATACTTAGGAACTTCGTGTTCCGAGGAGTTATAGCGTATGGCCGAGCAAACGTTTCGATCACCTGGTCTCTTTGAACGAGAAATTGATCAATCAGTCAGACAAGACACAGGTCCCGTTGGAGTTCCAGCAGGCATTATTGGTACATCAGACAAAGGACCAGCATTCGTTCCGGTGACAGTTGCAGACTTTGCAAACTTCGAACAAACGTTTGGCGGTTTAAATCCTAAACAATATGGTCCTTATGCCGCTGCAGAGTTTTTAAAACACAAGCAATCATTGACATTTATGAGAGTTCTCGGCGCCGGAACAACTGAAACAGTAGAGGACATTGCAAAAGCAGGATTGACTGGTCAGGTCAAAAACGCAGGATTTGTTGTAACTGGTACTAATGCAGCCAATGATACCTCTGGAAGACATATGGGTGCTGTTCAATTTATTGCTGGATTACACACTCTAAAAACAGAAGAAGCGTTTGGCGCTCCAATGTTTTCAGAAAACAATAGCGTTGTTGGTTCAACTGTCAATCTTGTCAGAGGAATGGTTTTACTTGCTTCTGGCACAAGATTGATGGTATTGAATGGTGATGAGTCAGCGTTATCTGCTTTTAGCGCAACAACACCAGACGATAGCGCAAACGTCGTCGCTGGAAAATTCAAGCTTGTCTTATCTTCTTCTAATGGTTCAAGCTTTGGCGTTGCTGATGGCAATAAGGGCATTAGAATCTTTACGGCATCATTGAATCCAACTGACAATGATTATTTTGCTAAGCTTTTAAATAGAGATCCTGACAAGTTTGCAGAGATGCAACACGTTGTGTATGCAGATTTTGCTGTTGACGATGAAATTGCAACAGTTATTACTGCGTCTGTTCTTTCTGGTTCTGCAAATACTTCGCTTGTGTCTGGTGACAAAAGCATGGTGTATAGAAATGCATTCGGTCATTTTGATGCACGATACACTACACCAAAGACACCATCGTTCATTTCGCAACCTTTCGGCAAGACAGAATATGATCTGTTTCATTTTGAAGCATTAGATGATGGTTCATTTGCGAACGAACTTTACAAGATCTCAATTTCAAATTTGAAGATTTCTTCAGATCAGACAAACCCATACGGTACTTTTACAATTCTTGTTAGATCTTGGGATGATACAGATACTAATCAGATTGTTCTTGAACAATATTCAAACTGTTCGTTAGACCCAAATGCATCAAATTATGTTGCAAGATTGATCGGTGATCGTCGAGTAAGATTTGACTTTGATGCTGAAAATGAATCCGAAAGAAGATTGATCTCTGAAGGACGATATGCTAACAAATCTAAGTTCGTTAGAATTGTTATGAACGATCAGGTATCAAGAAAGCTTGTTCCACCTTCTACTCTTCCATTTGGATTTAGAGGCGTGGAAATTCTTAAAACAAATGACAACCTAACAGATACAACTCCAACTTCAAGACGATTGGCTGGTGTGGGTGTCGGTACGTTAGCAAATGCAATCGTTCCGCCCATTCCATTCAGATTCAAGGTTACAAAGGGTGAAGTTGCGACTTCTGGATTCGTAGGTAATCCCGGTCCGACCGAGATAACAAATGGAAATTATTACTGGGGTGTGAAGTTTGAACGCAACACTTTACCGTTGAATAGCAACGTGGTTGCCGAAAAGAACGAGTTGTTGAATTCGTATACAAAGTTTTTAGGCATCAAAAAACTCGATACTGTTGTGACAGGTTCTGGTGCAGACTCGTTCAATAACAACAAGTTTACGCTTGCTCAGGTTGCGCTAAGTAACACATCTGTAAATGATTTGACTTCGTCAGTTGAAACACATATGAAAGAAGCTGCGTATATCAGAAATGGTAAACCAGATCCGACGACATATGTCATCAATGATGGAGTTTTGACTGGAAGAATTACGTTTGGAACAATTGCAGCTCAGAGTGCTGTTCAATTTAATCGTTTTTCATCATTTGCAAAATTCACAACATTTTTAGCTGGTGGATTTGACGGAGTCAATATTCTTGACAAGAATGCAAACAAACTAAACGATCGTTCTGTTTCATTCGACGTCGGCGCGGCGGCTGAGGCAACGTATGTCTCTCCAGGTTTAGCACAAAATCAAGCTGGCGTTGCAACACAGAATAGTACTGTTTCATCATACAAAACAGCAATAAACGTGATGACAAATCCGACTGTTGTAAACATTAACATTCTTGCAATTCCAGGCATTCGTGAGCCATACATCACGGATTATGCAATGAAAAAAGTTCGTGATTACGGCATGGCAATTTATGTTACCGATATTGCAAACTATGATGAATCTGGTAATAGATTGTATGATGATTCTATTTTGAAACCAGACGTCGGCGTGACTGCAACATCATTCGATTCTAGAGCACTTGACACTAGCTTTGCAGCGGCATACTTTCCAGATGTGTTCATCGACGACGCAAAAAATAAGAGAAGAGTTAAAGTTCCTGCGTCTGTCGCTGCTGTGACAGCGTATGGTATGAATGACAAGATTGCGTATCCATGGTATGCACCAGCGGGTTTCAATAGAGCAGCTCTTGATTTCGTAACAAACGTAAACGTTAGATTGAACTCGTCTGATCGCGATACGTTGAGTGATGTCAGAATAAACCCAATTGCTTCTTTCCCAAGACAAGGTTTTGTTATTTTTGGACAAAAAACACTTCAACAAGCAAAGTCTGCGCTTGACAGAGTCAATGTTAGACGATTGCTCTTGGAAGTGAAGCGAATTGTCAATGATGCAGCACAGAAAATTGTGTTTGAACAAAACACAGCAGAAACTCGTGCATCATTTGTCAAAGAGACGACAACTGCAATGGGACTCATTCAAGCCGCAGCTGGACTTGAATCTTTCAGAGTTATCATGAACTCAACTAATAACACCGCCGACGACGCGGATGCTAATAAAGTGAACGGCAGAATCGTGATCGTTCCAACAAGAACAATTGAGAGCATTGCTCTGGACTTTGTCATAACTTCAAGTGGTGTGAGCTTTGTCTGACACTAAAAAGATATTTAAAAACACAATGAATAACAAGTATTCGGGAGTATTAAATGGCGCAAAATAAATTTGGAAGCGCAGGCGTTAGTTCACAAGAAATTGATCTTTCGGGACCAGTTTCAGCAGAGCCAATCGGTGTTCCTGCTGGTATTGTTGGAACTGCACTAAAAGGGCCTGCATTTGTGCCAGTTACAGTTGGCACTGTTGATGATTTTTATGCTAAGTTCGGTAAGACTGACGGCGAGAAATATGGTCCGTTAGCTGTGACTGAGTGGTTGCGAAACGCTCAATCAGTGACATACTTACGTGTTCTTGGCGTTGGTACTGGTCTAAAACGATCAACAAGTGGTAACACTGCTGGAAAAGTTGATTCATCTGGGTTTGTTGTCGGCGAAAATTTGCCTGATGCAAACACAGGATTTTTATCACAAAATCCATACGCAAATGCTGGTGGCACCCCAGGCAGAACATACTTTTTAGGTTGTTTTATGTCTGAGTCTGCAGGTTCAACATATCTTAGTGACGCTGGATTGCAATCTGCAGGTTCTCCTGCTGTTCCTATTGTACGTGGTATTTTGATGACAGCTTCTGGTGTGTTATTGAGATTGTCTTCATCTTACACTGGTACCAACACAGCACCAACAGCAAACCTAATTGCAACAGATGCAAACTCTTACGGTTCAGCTCTTGGATCTGTGACTCTTTATGCAGGTTCACAAGCAAAACAAGAGTTTACGATGTTTTTGAATGGGCATAAAGGCACCGACGCAAAATATCCTAATGTGTTTACAGCATCATTTGATCCCACGTCACCAAACTATTTTGCAAACGTTCTTAACCAAGATCCATACAAAATCGCAGAAGCTGGTCATTGTTTGTATTCATACTGGGATGTCAGCCCAATTCTAGCGGTGGTTACAGGTTCTGGTCTCATTTTGTCTGGCACTGGAGCTGGAGCAAAAGGTGGTGTTGAACCGTCTGCTTTCATTACGACTGGAACGCTGGCACGAAATGTCGGTGATGCATATACACCAAATTTTGAAAACTTTGAAAATCGTTTTTCATATGCAGTAAGTCCTTGGATTATTTCACAAAAATTTGGTGGTAAAGCATCAAATCTTTTCAAATTTCATTCTTTGGACGCTGGTTCTGGTGTTTCAAATAAGGTCAAAATTTCCATTGAAAATATTGCGTTTTCAAGCGACTCACAAGATCCTTATGGCACGTTTGACGTGTTGGTCAGAGACTGGTCTGATAACGATGGTCAAGTTAGAGCGTTAGAATCATATCGAGGATTGTCACTGAATCCGTCTTCTGACAGATACATCGCTAAAGCGATTGGTGACTTGAATGTTTACTATGATTTTGACAGAGTTGAAACTGCACAAAAAATTGTTGTTGATGGAAACTATGTCAACAAATCAAATTACGTGAGAGTTGAAGTTGACTCTTCTGTTACTGACGGTGAAATTGATCCTACGTCACTACCCGTTGGTTTCAGAGGACCTGCTCACCTTGTCACCTCTGGGTCTGCTCCATTGACATCTGTGACGACTGGAGAGTTGTTGATTCCTAGCGCAATGAAGCGTGCAGTTCAACCACCCGTTCCATATCGTTCATCAATTTCAGACGGCGCAGGAAATAAAAAACTTGCTAACGCAGCTCTTTATTGGGGCGTTCAGTTTGAACAAGTGCCGTCGTTGGAGGCTCAGAACTCCACGATTGTCAAGAATAATTCATTGCAAAGCTACACTAAATACTTCCCTGATTTTATGACGTCGGCTCAGAATGTCATTGAGGGCGGCAAGATTGGTGTTGCTGACTCAACTGAGTTAGGAATTCTTGACGCAGATAGGTTCAACAACAACGGGTTCACGCTAGAAAACATTCAAGTTGTCACTGCATCAAACGCAGTTGCTGATCCACAAAAATGGCAATCTGCAGTTTATGTCAGAAATGGAAACATTGTGACAAATGATGTTGCCAAGACTCGTAGAGTGAAAATTGCTGACTTCACACAAACAAATAGAAGATTCCTTAAATTCACATTGTTCTTACAAGGTGGGTTTGATGGTGTCAATATCATGAACCGTGATGAAGCTGAACTTTCAAACTCCGCTGTCAAAGCAGATATGGAAGATCAGACACGCGGTCTAACAAATGGTCCAAACGTCAGAGCATATGTGAAGTCACTCGATGTTATGAAAAACAAGACAGACGTTGACGTTCAATTGTTAGCAATCCCTGGAATACGTCATTCAATCGTCACTGATGCTGGCGTCGATGCTGTTGAAAATCGATTTGACGCTCTATACATCATGGACATTGAAGAGTATGACAATCTTGCAAGTGCAATTACTTCATCAGTTCAATTGCCAAGCGTGACAAACACAGTCACTGAATTCAAAAACAGAGCAATGAACTCGTCGTTTGCAGCTGCATACTTCCCTGATGTTGTGATAACAGACCCTAACACCAAGAGCAACGTCGTTGTTCCACCTTCTGTTGCAGTTCTCGGCGCACTTGCAAAAAATGACTCAATCGGTCATCCTTGGTTTGCACCAGCTGGATTTGCCCGAGGTGGTCTTGATACAACGTTGGAGGCGAAAGTCAGACTGTCAAAAGATAACCTTGACGCATTGTATGATGCAAACGTAAACCCACTCGTTGCTTTCCCTGGTTCAACTCCAGCTGGAACTCAAGCATCTGGTGGTGTGGTCATCTGGGGACAGAAGACACTACAATCATTCGCCTCAGCTCTTGACAGAGTCAATGTTAGACGATTGTTGATTGATCTCAGAAGACAAGTTAGAGAAATATCAAATCTTATCATCTTTGAACCAAACCGCGAAACCACTTTGAAGAAGTTCTCAAATCTTGTTGAACCAAGACTTGCCAAAATTCAAAAGCAAAACGGTGTTGAGAGATACAAGATTCAAATTGATACTTCGACAACGACTCAGGCTGACGTAGAAAACAACACCATTCGAGGGAAGATATACGTTCAACCGACCAAATCGATTGAATTCGTGTCGCTATCATTTGAAGTGACAAACGCCGGCAGAAACGGATAAATTAACAACGTAGTGTGATTGCAAACGGTCTTTCGGGACCGTTTGCTCGTTAACCTAATTGATAGACTTTATTGGAACAACCCCAAATCTTGATGACGCCATTGAGACTTGCAACTTGAGATTCTGTTAGGTTGTTTTTTGCGTCCGCTCGGAATTTAAACTGGTTGTATCGAACGTCAGAATCAGTCCACCAAAATCTTGGTGCAGTTTCATAAATAAATTTGAATTTTGCATTTTCGTATGAATCACAAGAACCAAATCGAGTGTCGACATTTGTTATGATGTTTTTGTAACCGTTCTCTTTTACGTAATTTAATGCTGTTTCCGATAGACGATTTAGACCACCGACAACAGAAGTATCAATAGAAGTACAGAATCTGGCCACCTCCAGTGACTCAGAATATTTTTTATGGAATGGCTTACGTAAACTAATGCAAGCAACTAATGAATTTTCGTGTGTCAATCCAAAGGCCATAGATGCATTTGTATCATCGTCAATATGATTGTTTTCGAAGAATAACGTTCTGTCTTCTGGTGAGACTTCAACGATATGACAATTTGTTGCATCAATATTCGTGATTGACATTCCTAATCGTTGTCGAATCATGCTTTCAATGATTTCACGTTTGTCTGACCATTCATCTTCAAAGACATGAAACAATGATATTCCATGCCGTGCTGCAAGTATTGATTTGTTATTGTGATAGTCTGATGATTTGAACTGTTCAGAGTGCCAATATAGACCATTAAACTCGATGGCAAAGTTATGTGAAGGGACAAAAATATCTAACTCTAGAGGATTGATAACCGTTCTATCACAAGACTTGACTTCAAGACCAAGACTCTTGATAAATTCAGTGATTTGAGCTTGAGCAATAGAACCTTGAGGATAGCAGACGTTGCACTTACCGTGTTGTAATGATCTAACGTTTCTATGAAACTCGCCTCCACACCTTTTGCATCTAACATGAATTAATGTAGTTTTATCATTTTTGTAGTTTTCAATGTCGCCAATCAACTCAAAAAATCCAGCTCTTCTGGTTAGGTTTTCAATATCATCTTGAGACAACCGTTTAAGGTTGTCAAGGTATTCACGTAACTCTTGCTTCTTGTGAGCGATGCTGACTTTTATCCCAAGGTTCTTGACACGTTCATCCGTGTGTTTAGATAGACCCTTCATCCATGGAACAAGTTCACCATTTGCAAATCTTTCTTTTTGTTTTTCTGCACAAATTGTTAATCTTTCGTCTGTCTCTTTGGTAAGACCTTTTGACCATACGGTCAACTCGCCACTGTCGAACGCCGTTTTTCTCCCAATTGAAGTCGCGACCGCACGTTCAGCGATTCTTGTGTCTGTCTCTTTGGTAAGACCTTTTGCCCATCCAATAGTTCCAGTTAACGCTTGACTTCTTTTTTCAGCAATTGCTTGCGCTGTTTCTGTATCATAACTGTTGTAGATGTTGCCGTTATGACCAAGAACGAACTCTTGCCAACCCTTGTTCCAACCAAGAAATGTCGTACTTTCTCCACAACCACATCGACACATCGGTTTTTGAGTGTTGCTTTTTAATACCCACAGTTCTTCACCAGATAGATCATGAGTTTTGGCATGCGACTCTAGATCTACTTTTTGTTTAAACTCAGCATTACACACTGGACACGTATCTAGCGCTGCGTTTTTCTTTCCGATGTTAGATCTAGAACATTTGACACATGGACGTTTATGATTTTCTGTGTCACGACATTTTGCTTTCGTCTTGTGAAACACAATCTCGTTGCAACTAGGACATATTCGAGTCCACATGGACTTTTCATTATCATAATTCATTGATTCTTACCTTTCGATCAGTACTTAAGTTTATTAACAAAAATCGAAATAATGTATTGCCATTCTATTTACTGTTAGGAGAATAATTCATGGCTGAAACTTTAGACGTAAATTCGATGTTGCCTCAACGCTTCGAGTCGAAAAGACGTAATCGTTGGATACTGCAAATCGAGGGCATAGATGCATACCTTCTTAAGACTGCAGCTCGACCCACTTTCGTCACAGATGAAATTGAGATACCGTTCATCAATAGCAGGCGTTACGTTGCAGGTTCAACTAAGTTTAATGAACTTGCAATAACATTGCATGATCCAATCGCACCATCAGGAGCACAACAGGTCATGGAATGGATTCGATTGCACTATGAATCGGTGTCAGGTAGAGCTGGTTACGCAGACTTCTATAAGAGAGACATTGATCTTAAACTACTTGACCCGATCGGAACGGTTTGTGAAATGTGGTCAATTTCAGGAGCCTTTATAAAAGAGGCTAATTTTGGTGAGCTAAGCTATGAAGACGGTGGGTTGACTGAAATCTCATTAACTCTGAGATTTGATAATGCTGTGCTTCAGTATTGAGCCGTCATGACTATTAGATTGTTTGTGATTAAAATCATCTAATACATAATACAACACCAACGTATGATTCCCCTTACCTGATAAAAGTTTGGGGAATTTTATGTTTAAGTGTCCTGAGTGTCATTCTGAATTTAAAGCATTGAAAGGTTTACGTCGTCACTGTTCGATATCTCATGGCATGAATCATGCTGAAGTTCATGTTCGTAGCAATTTGAACGGCGTATATCCGACGTGTGCATGTGGTTGTGGAAATCGCACACTTTTTTATTCAGAAAATGATGCATTCGCAAAATATCACGGACATCATGAAAAGGTTGAAAAGTTCCAAGAACGACAAATTGAATCTCAGAAAGTCTACGAGATGTCAGGTTCTTTCCTACTGACATGTCCTTTATGCGATTTTAAATGCAAGCAAAAACCAAAATTTGAAAAACATCTGTTAGATGTTCATAACGTGACTGACATTCAATTGTTTTATGATGAGCATTTTCTGAAATCATCTAGACCTACTTGCCGGTGTGGATGTGGTCAAGACGTCAAATGGTGGGGCTGGGAACAAGGTTATCCAACACCATATGTCAGAGGACATAACGCAAGAGATTTCACTGTGTTTTCAGATCCAGAAGTTGCTAAGGCTTCAGCGATTAAACGTTCTGAAGGGTATCAAACAGGGAAATATTCAGTTTGGAATGCCGGGTTAACGAAAGAAACATCGTCAATAATTTTGACTGGTTCTATCAAAGCTGGTGAAACATTACGTAAATCATATGATAACGGCGAAAGAATTTCATGGCAAACAGGATTAACAGTTGAAACCTCTGAAGCTCTAAAGGCTGCAAGAGACGCTAGATTACGTAAGATTACTTCTGGTGAAATTAGAGTCTGGAATAAAGGATTGACAAAAGAGACTGACGATAGATTACGAGTCATTGGTCAAAACATCAGACTTTCAACGATAGATAAACATCATTGCACTCTTGACTTTGATATTGTCAAACAACGAGTTTCAAAATCATCAATAGATTGTACGCTAATATCTGAACGTGAATCTTATCGTAATAAAAATAGTTTGTTATTGTTTCATTGTAACAAATGTAACAAGACGTTTGAACGAGTGTCATGTATGGCACAATTATACGTTGCTTGTCAGACATGTCACCCAAATGGTTCTCGAGGACAACTTGAAATTTATGAGTTCGTCAAGTCAATATGTCCAGACATAGTTGTCTTATCTTGTGACAGGGAGGCGATTGCTCCTCTGGAGCTAGATATTTTTGTCCCTTCACATAACTTTGCCATTGAATACAATGGTTTGTACTGGCATTGTGATCAGATACAAAAAGACAACAATTATCATCAAAACAAAACAGACATGTGCAACAAGAACGGAATTGAGTTGTTACACATATATGAAGATGAATGGAAGTTCAAACGTGAGATTGTTGAAAGTATGATTCGACAACGTCTCAACAAGACAATAAGACGGTATGACATAAATCAATTAGAAGTTAAAGAACTGACGACAGAACAACGCGTTAACTTCTTTGACGATAACCATATAGATGGTGACGTGATAGCAGATATCGCGTTTGGATTATTTAAGGAAAATTTATTAGTCGCCGCAATGTCATTACGTAAGATTGATGAATCTGAAAATGTTGAATTGATCAGGTTTTCTCATCTCCTCAACACTTCAGTTCCACAAGCACTTACCAGACTCTTACTCATTGCTCTCGAGTGGGCTCAGAATAATCATTGTAAGATAATGATGTGTTATGTTGATGAAAGACTCGGTCATGGAGAGTGTCTTGAGAAGGTTGGATTCTCATTAGAGAACGTTTCAGAACCACGATTGTGGTTGACAGATTGTCTTCAACGATATGATGTTTCAGATTGTTCTGATGATTTGTCAGATTTAGAAATTCCAGAAGAATTGAATTTGTTTAAAATTTACGGGTGTCGAATCAATCTATTTCGGCACCTTATTTAGGATTATGAGCACCAATGACGTCAAAATGTTGTTTATTGTTTTTGCCGTCTTTCTAAGCTGCGGAATTCCACCTCGCCCAACATGCGAAGAAATCTCTGAGACAACGTATAAGATTGACATTCAACGATTGGCACCTGACGATCAAAGTTCAGTAATCGAAGCATGGAATATTCTTAGTAGAGACCTTCATACCAAATATTACGTTGTGCATTCATGTGATGGTATGAATCCATGCACACGATATGAATACACGCCAGAGTGTTCTAATTGTGAAATTGTTGCGACTTATCTTGGATATGCAACGCAAGTTCGAAAGAATGCTTTTCTTAACAAGAATATGGCAATTGCTGTGTTTACACATGAAGCAATTCACATGATTCATGAAGATGAGTATTTTGGTCGACTCAATATTCATGATTCAGATCCGACTAGTTTAATGTCGAGAAATTATCATGGTGGAGGTCAACCATTTATAGGATTGACAGAACACGATGTCAAGTTTGTTTGTGGAACATTATGAAAAGAGGCAGTCATGAACGATCAACGTGATATTAGTTTTTGTGTTTCTGCGTTGGTGATTTTTGTTGCGATAACGTTTTTCTTGACATATGTCTAAAAAATTAGAAGGTCATCAGCGTTGTGAAATCTGTCATCCGGATTTAAATCCACGTTGGTATAAATCAGGTAATGGCCACGGCGTTAAGTGTTTAAAACCACAAGATCGCCGCAACACCCAAGACAACATCATAGACTTGCTTAAAGAATTGGACGAAGCTATTTAAAGCATGAGTCAGTTACTAAGAGAATACGTTACGTTGCTTGCTGAAAAAATACGTAGCAAGTCAGATTTTGGTTTTAAAAAGAAGTTTTCATTTCAGGAGTTTAAAAACCTAAACGGAATTTACGCTGCGTTTACGTATGCTAACGAACGTTTAGAAAAAATTGGTGAAGGAAGTTCTAGAGACGTGTTTGCGTTTACAAACAGACACGTTCTCAAAGTTGCAACAAACACCCCTGGAATTGAACAAAATCTTGCAGAACTTGAAGTTGCGACAAATCCATCATTGAAAAACATTGTTGCAAAGATCAGGGATTACAATCCATCTGGATATTGGGTTATCATGGAACTGGTCAGACCTATCAATTCGTCTGAATTTGAAAAACTTTCAGGAATAGATTCATGGTCATATCAAGAGATACTCCAGATCAATGGAAGTTCCATGACACCTTCCATTCCTTTTGAAGAACAAGTCAAAGATTACTCTCCGGAAACACAAAAATGGTTGGCTGATGTCATTCAGGTTGCAAAGAGTTCAAACCTTGCTCTTGGTGATCTTTATCCCAGGTCTTGGGGGAAAACAGCTGACGGTCGACTCGTTCTTTTTGATTATGGTTTGACACGAGACATCTATCGTAAACACTACGCTTGATTTGATTACCTTTTAATGGTGATAAACCATTGGATTATTCTAGAATCACTTAGGGTGCGTTTTAAGATATCTTTATTGTGAAGGGCAGTTTCCATCACATAAATTGTTCTGTGATTTTCAAGGGCGGCGAGGGTGATAATGCAAGAAAAGAATAAGTTTGAAAACAATATTTTGAATGTCTTTCTCAAGAAACAACGACCAGTTCTTCTTGGGGAAATATCATTAGATTGTGGTCAGTCAATTGAAGAGGTTGAAAAGTTGATGTCAGATCTTGAGCGACGTGGTGCCGTCGTTCAATTGACGATCAGCGAAACTTTCGTAAGAGGATATGACTCAAAAACGTTATTGTTTAAACTAGTCGATCCTTCAAAGTTTACAAAAGCTCAAGATTTATGTTAGATTGTAAGTTGAGGTTTTAATTAATGGCCGATGAACGCGAAAATCGTAATGCAGTGTTTAACACTCCCGGTGGAACACAACCTGGAGTCGTTGCAGTTGATAGATTGAAATCAGAGTTAGGTCTGGAAATTCCAGTTGATTCGGTGCCATTGCCAACTCGAGGCAAAGTATATCCAGTCAATTCGCCTCTACACGGTTGTGAAACAGTTGACATCAAGTCAATGACTTCCAGAGAAGAAGACATTCTGACTTCGAGAGCACTTATCAAGAAAGGTACTGTTGTTACTGAATTGATTAAGTCTTGTTTGACAGATAAGTCAATTTCTGTTGCAGACATGATTAACGGCGATCGAAATGCATTGATGATGGCAATTCGTATCACTGGATATGGTCCTGAATATGAAGCTGACATGGAATGTCCAGCCTGTAACCTTCAACAAAAATATCAGTTTGAACTTGATAAACTTTCTATCAAAAGACTTGAAATTGAACCGGTTGCCATTGGTGAGAATTGCTTTGAGTTCTTTTTGCCTGTAACAAAAAAGAAGGTGACATTTAAGTTCCTCACTGGTAAGGACGAAGAAGAGATCTTGGTTCAACAAGAGAGAATGAAAAAATTGCAATCTGTTGTCGATAGTTTGATCACAACTCGATTGAGATACTCGATAGTTTCAATTGACGGCAAGACAGACAAGTCGTTGATAACTCAATTTGTCAATAAGATGCCAGCACGGGATAGTTTGATGCTACGAAAGTACATGGAAAAGAACGAACCCGGAATGGATATGTCACAAACGTTTGTGTGCTCTTCTTGTGGTCACATGGAGGAGGTGAATATCCCGTTGGGGATTAGCTTCTTTTGGCCTCAATCCTGATGATAAAGATAAGTTGATTCTTGAACCGATATTCCTTTTGATGTACTATGGAGGGTTTACGTATACTGAAGCGTACACCCTTCCAGTGAGTTATAAACGTTGGTACATTGAAAGAATCTCAAAAGAAATAAAAGGTTCACAAGAAGATCCAGATAAACCTGGAAACGGCAACTCTAGGGCCCCACATCACAACACTCCAGATGTGGCAGCCCTCCAAGGAAAATCAAGAACACAAGTTCCAGCGAGAAATAGAAGGTTTTCATGATATTTGGGTGAGACAAAAAATCTCACCCAAGTGTTTTTAACGATAAATTCTGCTAATTAATAGCATGATTGTTGAAACTTTAGTTAAAAGTTGGATTGCTTCAATGCTCCTTGGTGAAGCTCCATCATACAAGATTCATGGAACAAAGGAACAAATAACTGCTCTTGTTGAGGCACTGATGGCCACATGGCAATTAAATAAAGAAGTTAATGAATCGTGTTCAGTTCAAACCATTTCAGAATCACTTCATCGTAAGCATTATTCTGTTTGTAAGTTTGAAAAACTATTCAAAATGTCATGGCCTGTTTGATTTAGTTTAATAAGCGTATTTGTGAGGGGTCAGACATGTTATGATACTTAAATGTATCTGATGGCTGACTCCGACAACCTAAAAATTCAAGAACAATTAAACAAATTGCTTACTGATCGTAAGCAAATGTTGAGTGCTCAGTCACGTGAAATTCAAAATCAACTTAATTTCACGTTACAATTAAAAGAAGCACTAGCTGCGATGGACGCCACAAAGTTGTCTGATTCTCTAGAAGGCGTCCAGAAGGTCTTAGAAGAGGTTGGGAATAAATCGCAGGGTTTGAATGGAGTAACATCTGAGGCACTCAATGGAATTTCTGAGGGCGCTGAGAAGGCCACACGCAGCACTACAAAACTTGAAAAGCAAACAAAGTTGCTTGCAGCAAAATTTCCTGCTCTCAAGTCAGTGTCGTCTGCTGCTTTACACGGTCTATCACAAGGATTTGAAAATTTAGTATCGCTAACACAAGGTACGGTTGGTTTTGTTGATGGGTTGGTTTCATCAATATTTCAGTTAGGTAAATCGATTCTTGCAATTCCGTTGAAAATATTTCAAGGATTATTAGAGTCAGCAGTGTCTTTTTCAGGAGACACGTCTCTTGCTCAAGCATTTGAAAATATTAGAAAAGAGTTTGGTTCTTTTAAAGAAGACATATCAAAAAATGTCATAACAGCCGCAAAATCAATGCAAGGTGAACTTGCTAACACTGGATTATCAGTGTGGCGTGTTTTTGGTACGTTAGCTGAACGACTAGATTATTTTAGAGAAGTTGCTGAGGGCGCCGGCGCTCAGATGCATCAATTTGGTGTTGAAATTGCAAGCAATGCCGAAGCTGTTGGTGCATTTGGAAAAGGTTTAGGCATTGCCTCTAAAGAGATGAAAGAGGTGATGGATCGTGCAACTGTTTTTGGTACGTCACTTCAAGAACAATTTCGATTGACGGCCAATTATTCGTTGCAAATGGGTAAAGCGTTTGGCATGTCACAAAAAGTCTTAGCAAAAGACATTGCTATGATGATGAAAGACGTGAAAAACTTTGGTTCATTGACACAAAAAGAGATGTCAATTGCCACAGTTTACACAAGAAAACTTGGAATTGAAGTCAAGAATCTTGTTGGATTGATTGATAAATTCGACACGTTTGAAGACGCTGCAAACGCTGCTGCACAAATGTCACAAGCATTTGGCACGTCAGTTGATGCGTTCAAACTGATGAATGAACAAGATCCATCTAAACGTCTTGATATGTTACGTAAGTCAATGTTGGCTGCTGGTAAGACAACAGAAAACATGTCACGTCAAGAGTTGAAATTGTTGTCACAAACATCAGGACTTGATGAAGCGACTGCAAAACTTGCATTTTCTGCAAAGAATCAAGGATTGTCTTATGATGACGTGAAAAAGAAAGCTGAAGTTGCAGAAAAGGCTCAATTGTCTCAGGCACAAGCATTGTCTAAGCTTGCAGATTCAATTGAACGCCTTGTGAAATCTGGCGGGCAAATGACAGCTAGTTTTCTTGACATGTTCTTGAAAGGATTTAGCATGGGAGTGAAAAACTCTCAACCTTTCCTAGAATTGATGATAAATCTGCGACAAGCTTTGTGGGCAACGTTAGAAGCCGGTAGAAAAGTTGGACAAATGTTTGTTGACATGTTCCCTGGATTTAAGGGATTCTTGAATAACATGTCAGAGATGTTTTCGCCAAAAAAGTTTAGCGTTTTACTCAACGGGGTGACTTCATCGTTTCAGAAGTTTTTTGAAGATTTGTCATCTGGCAAGACGTCAGTAAAGCAATTAATAGAAAACCTACGTAAAAGCTTTTTTGATTATTTTGATGTGAACTCTGCTGTTGGTCGAACATTTCTCGATAATGCAAAAAAATCATTACGTGCTCTTGCGTCGATTGTCGGCGAAGGTGGCCGTTATGTTGTTGAGACGCTAACGAAGGCAATTCAAGGGTTGACGGATTTCATAAAAGATCCAAAGGGTTTTCTTGATAAATTAAAAGCCGGTGCAGCGTCAGGAACAAGTTTCGGTCTTAGCATTCTTGAACCATTAATCACATCACTTGGTGATCCTAAAATTTGGCAATCGTTATGGGGATCAATAAAAGGGTTGTTTGTCACTGTGTGGGGGAAAGCAGAAGTTTGGTTTAAAGGTCCCGAGTTTGCAGCGATCGTTAGCAAACTTTGGCCAATAATTGCTGGCGTGATGTTCGGCCCAGCACTAGTTAGCGCACTAACGTCTGCATTTCTTGCTTCAATTGCAAAAATATTTACTGGCGCCGGAAATGGCGTGATTAATACGTTCGTAAAAGGCACAGAACGTGTTGCTGCCGCGGCAGCTGACGCTTCTAAAAAAACGTCTGGACCAATTCCAGACGCAAAAGATGTGCCCAGCACTGGATATGTTTCAAGTGTTTCTTCATTAATTAAGAGTCTTGCACAGCTAAAAATCAGTGAAGTCATTAAAGCAGGCATAAATTCTGTGATTTTTGCCGCGTTTATTTCAACAGGTATGGTGGCTTTGATCACTGGAATCGGAGTTGCGTCAAACGTTTTAGGCGCAATGAATGTTCAAACAGATAAATTCGTAGCTGCTGTCGGTGGAATGGCTACGATCGCAATTTCATCTGTCCCATTGATGATGTCGCTCAAACTAATAAGCAAATTAACTCTCGGAGAATCTCTGAAAGGCATGTTAGTTCTTTCTTCGACAGTTTTAGTGATGGGTGGTGTCATGGCCGGATTAGTGGCTATGATGGGAATGTTTGATCCAAAGAAAGTGACAGCAGTGACGCTTGGGTTAACTGCTATGGCTCTTGTCTTTGGCGCTGCAGCATTAATAATTCCAGTTGCAACAGGTATCGGTGCTCTTGTTACTGGTCCACAAGCTCTCATATTGTTGTCAACTGCCGCTGGTCTTGGAGTAATTGTGACTGTTGTTGAAGCGATGGCACTTACCATGATTGGCATTATGAAACAAATTGATCAAGTTAGTTTTGGTGTCGGATTTGAAGAAAAGGTTAGAGCATTTTCTGAAGTGATGAAAGCCGTTGGATCGTTTGCTGGAAACGTTGCTCAAATCATTGAAGCATCACGTCCTAGTATACTTGAGTTATTAGGTGGTCATGGTGACACTTTGAAAAATATGCAGGAAATGCAAGCATTTGTCAAGGAGTTTGTCGGAACATCTGGTGGAAATTCAGGAATTCAAGGCATAATTGTTTCAATTCAAGATGTGTCCAAGACGTTGTCTGCGTCTCCAGAAATTCTAAAAGCGTCTGAGGCTTTTGCAAGCGTTCTTAGTTCTGTTGGAACTCTTGCATCATCATTGATGCCGCCACCCGACACTAAATCAACAATGGATTCAATCATCAACGCGTTGAAAGAAGATTCGTCAGACACTCAATTAAAAGATTTGACAAATTACATCAAACGTATGGTTGAAGTTTTAGTTGGTGATGGAAATTCTGGGTTCATCTCATCAATCAAGAAAGCAATGATTGATATTTCAAGTGTTCAATTCACAAAGGAGAGTATGAGTGGACTTGATGCGTTTACAAAAATAACAAATGCAATTGTTGGAATAGTCAAAACTATCACACCAAGTCCTGAATTTGTGAAAACAATTAAAAGTACTGCTTCAGCGAGCGATTTTTGGGGTGCGTCAAAAACAGGGTTTGAAACATTTGACACGAATGCAATCTCTGCGATGGGAGATTTCTTTGCACGAATCATGAACTCAATGATGCCATTAATCAAGATTCTCACAGGAGACGTTTTGAAAAATGTCACTGCGCTGGCTTCAAACATTGATGAAAAACAAATTAAAAAAATCAATATTGTCACAGGAATAATTTCGACTGTTAGTTCTTTTATGGGAACGTTGTCAGAGATCGCCGCTCGGGCAAACACTTCTGAGTCTAAGGTTGACGGAAACGTCACAACGATGGTAACTAAGACGTTCCCATCAATAACGGACGTGTTTTCTCAATTGCAAAAGTCAATTCCAACTTTGGTTAGTGCGTTTACAAACACAGAGATGCCAAAAGACATTGGAGTGTTCACTAGAAAATTAGATGTGATTAAAAAGGTGTTTGACCTAACTGGCCAGCTCACTGGAATTTTCAAGGGCATTCTAGGGCAAGAGAACTTATCTTCTGAAGGTATAGTGAAGTCAATTTCAAACGTCACCGCCGCAATTTCATCAGTGTTCTTTGGTGGAAAATCAGTTGGAACCGTGGTTTCACCGATGACGGAACTAATGAATAACATTCAAAGAATCGTTGGTGTCAAAGAGTTTGATAACACTGCATCAGCACAAAAAGCAGCTTCAACACTAAAATCAACAGCCGACAGCGTTTCTATTATCTCGACTGCAATGTTGTCACTTTCAACTTCAGCGGGTTCAATTTCAAAAATTGATCTTGGTGCGACGTTAGCAAACACAGACTTTAATAAAAAGTTCGGTATTGCTCAAATCGCTCCATTCATTGATGGTATGAAAAATTTTGCAAAGGAATTGACAGGTCTTAGTAAAAACGTTGGAGAGAATTCTGTTGGTGTGGCAATCAAAACAACACAAGACATCATCAAATCAGTCAATGACTTGAATGACATTCTTGCTTCTGGTGACGTAAACAAGATGTCTGTTTCAACAAATTTGAAAAAGTTTGTTGATTCGGCTGGACTTGGTAGCAAATCTAGTTATACAATCAACAACAAAGGTGTACAGATGACTGTCAATCTTGAGGTCAAAATGATGGCATCTGACGTTGAAGAAGTTGTTGTGCTACGTAAAGAGTCAATAATTCGTGAAGCGATGTTGGGTGTGCCTAACCTGAACGACACGCTTTCAAACAAGCTTAGAAATCCGAGATATCAATGAGTGATTCTAAAGAACGCATTCTTGAGCAAGTTTATGAAGATGAATTTTATAAAAACATTTCGTCGAAAGTGTCTGTTGAAGAAAAGAAGTCATTAGATGCGACGATTGATTCTTTCGTTAGTGGGTTTGCCTCTCCGATATTAGATGTTTTTGATGCGATCTTACAAGATCCAGATGCGCTCGAAGAATTGAAAAAACAATTGTCAAAAGTCTAGTTATGTACGTGAAAGAATGTAGTCAATAGCATGGCAAAAGTAAACGTCTTTGGAAAACCTATCGTATTTGATGTCGGCGCAACAAATGACGGCGAAAATATCGTTCCCAAGATTTTGACAAAAAACGAAGATCTTAGTGAATTTACAAAAAAACAAATTGCAAGATACGCAGCCGACTCAACAATTTCAAACACGTATCAATTGGATGGAATCTTTCACGAAATAAAATTGTCCGACGCAGAAGGTAATCCTGTCCCAGTTGCAAACCCAGATTCTCTAGCGGCAACGACACAACATGAGCCTGATCATACAAAAATTGATCGGATTGATGAAAACACAGTTAGCACTACAAGCATTTTACATAAAGGTAAAGGAAAACTCTACGGTGATCAAAAAAATGGTCATGAATTTTTAAGAGATCCTGAGACAATTAACAAAAAATACGTTTCAACTGTGTTGAATAGAAATCGTTTTTCTTCTGACAATCCATTAAATCAAGGAAAATACAGAATAAATCCTTCGCATCCCGCAGACACAAAGGGTGATTACAGAGAATATATTCGTTCAACAGACGGAAAAGTTTTTGAAGACGGTCATTTATCACACATTGGCGCGTTGTTGACAATGCGTGCATCAAGAGAACTCAGCGCTGCAACACGTACAGGTTATGGAAAAGATGGTGTTGATGGAATTGGAGCATCAGCAGCTGCGTTATTACCAGGATTGAATCAATTAGGCGTTTCAAAAGTAAACACTTCTGATTTAACTGCAAATGATGTTTTGTCACAAATTATTGCAGGCGAAACAGAAGCAGCCAATCTTGATGGTTCTTCGGCATTTAATGATAGAAAAACAATTCGTATTGGAAATGATTCATACGGACAACTCAATAACGTTTTAGATCAATTTTCAGGATTGGCACCTTTAGGCATGATTGCAACGTCTGGCGCTCTTGTGTTAGCGTTGAAATATTCAATGAAAGGAATATTAGCAGTTTTTTCATTGATAACAAACGCAGGAAAAGCGTCTGCAAACAGAAAAGATTCTATAGGCAGATACTTGCTAGGAAAATCATCAGAGACAGTGTCAGATGATTCTTTTCCACCGATTCCATTACCTGCATCATTATTTGGATTGTATACCACAACAAATCAATATCAAAACGCAGTAAACGAAGGCATCAAATTGTTTTTTGGTGATAGTGTTGGGGACTCATTTAAACAAGTTTTGTCATCGCCAGGGTTTTATGCAACTTTTTGTAGAAGTATCGTAAGATCAGGTGCAACAATTCTTGATGCGATGGCTGACGTTGTTAAAGGAAATCCAATAGAAGTTGCCAAGAACATTATTGGTCTCGTAAACATTATTAAGACGTCAAAAATTGTCGCAGTCCTTAATATGTTTGCTCAATTAGGCGACGCTCATCTGACACAATTGAATGCGCAAACTCAAGTCTCAGACGGAAGACTTACTTCTGTAGGTTCGTTGGATGACAAATTTTCAAGTGGTCACAAAAGTAGACTAAAAGGCACTTTACGTTTGGCTTGGGGCGCGTCAACGACTCCTTCTGCAATGTTGTTACCGAATAATTTTCTAAAGGGTCTTGGAGCGTATAGTGCTGTCAAAGACTCTAACGTGAACATTTTGACGCCTTTCATAATGAAAGACGCAATTATTGATGAAAGTTCAACAGGAAGATTGAGTTCAGAAGTTGTTCAAAACGTTGAAAATAAACTTGATGCTGAATATATGCCGTTTTATTTTCATGATCTTCGTACAAATGAGATTGTGTCTTTTCAAGCATTTTTACATGCGTTATCTGATGATTTTTCAGTGAATTGGGAAGCATCAGAGGCATTTGGTAGAGTAGATCAAGTGAAAATTTACAAGTCAACACAACGTAAAATTTCAATTGGTTTTGTTGTTGTATCAACCAATGAAAATGACTTTGATCAAATGTGGGTAAAAATCAATAAACTCGTAACAATGGTTTACCCACAATGGACAGATGGAACGTTATTAAAAAACACTGAAGCAAAAACAGAGTTCATTCAACCGTTTTCACAGATGCCAGGCGCATCACCAATAATCAGGCTTAGGTTAGGTGACTTATTCAGAAGCAATTATTCTAGATTTGCGTTAGCGAGATTGTTTGGTGTAGGTGGAAAGTTCAAAGCAAATAATAACGAATTGAAGATGTCGATAAAACGTATTTACGACATGTATTCAGATTCGTTTGACAAGGGATTTAAAGTCATCGTTGCTGCAGGATCATATAAAGAAACTTCTTCAAAATCACTTGGAGGACTTGCAGGGGCACTTTCTGGGGCTGCCGCTGCGTTAGGCGTTGATCTTGGCGACAAACCACCTGTGCAATTAATACTGAACGCGTCAGCTCCAGCAGAAATCATTAGTGATGGTGAAGAAAATGATACGTACATTGTAAAATTCACGTCAAATCCTGTTGTTGGTGACAAAACGTTCAAGGTTCATCAATCGCAATTAACAATTGATGTTTCAAAGATGAAAAATGATTTTGCAAAATACCTTGATCCATCAGTGATAGAAGATGTAGATCAAGATACAAAACAGGCACTCGAAGATTTTTTTAATCAACAGAGCAATTCTATTGTAAAATCATTTGAGCATGTTGCAGGTAAGGGACTTGCTTGCACAATTGATAGTTTAAATTTTGGATGGCTTGATGGAATGGTTTGGGAAACTGATTCATATGTCGGACGAGCACCAAAAATGTGTAAAGTTACGATGAATTTGACGCCAATTCATGATATTGCACCAGGTATTGATAGTTCTGGAATGAACAGAGCACCAGTGTATAACGTTGGAAACGTAATCAGAGGAATGTCTCCAGAGTCAAATACGACCGGTTTGAAAAACTTTGACGATAAAAAAGAAAATCTTAGAAAATATTTGACGCGTAAGGGATCATAATGGCTTTTTCAAGGTATGAAAGAACACCCGTATTGGGATTTGGAAACCAGTACGGAACATCTATCACTCATGTTGCAATACATGACGCAGTAAAATCTAAACGTATTGCATACAAGACTGTCATATTGCATGAAGCAGAACGTTTAGATCAATTGGCTGGAAAATATTACGGGAATTCTCGTTATTGGTGGGTGATCGCCGCAGCATCTGATATTGGATGGTGTTTACAAGTTCCACCGGGAACTGTAATAAACATTCCTGACATCATTGAAGTTGCAAAGATAGTTGCGTAGGAATTAACATGTCTGCAAACAATGATTTAGAAATGTTTTATCGAATCATTCGTCCTAATGATTTGATGGGACGATATGTTTTAAAAAGCTTCAAAGGTGGGAAATCACCATTGACTGCTGAAAATCCTGCGATTGAAATGCTTGTAAAAACAATCATAGATTCGCGTGACGGCAGAGGATCTGGATTGTTAAAAATTGACGAACTTGTCAAAAAAATCATTGAAGCAAAATCAAAAGGAACTGGAATTGATGGTGTTAATTTTGAAGATATCGTAAGAGTATATGCAGTCAATCAAGTCAAAGATAACGACAAATACTTTAAAAACGAATATCAAGAAACGTTAGATTTCAATAGGTTCGTCGGAACTGCACAAGCGTCGGCAAAACCAAAAATAGCAGTAATTGCATTAGCATCACCGTTTATATCACAATGTGTTCGTGATATAAACAAAGTCGCTATTTTTATGAATGCAATCCCGACGTTAGAATTATCAAGAGCAGTTCCATATTTGTCAGTGAAGTTTCAATTGACAAGACAAAACGATTCTGAATCGTATGCCACGACACCGTCTTTAATCAAGTTTTTGAACGGAGCATTTAAACCTGAAGGTTCAGATAAGACGATGTTGGATAGTCAATACGACAATCAAACAAACGCAGATGGCGGCAAGACAGAAATTTTTAAGTCTGGAATGGAATTGTTCACGGCGCCACAAACGCTAATGAGTCCAATTTCTTCTGAAAGAACGATTCAAAAAAGATATGTTCCAGTGATTGATCCAACACGACCGTTTATGTCAATTGAATCATTTGAGATTCAGGCAGCACCAACTGTTGGTATGTTTTCTTATAAGACTGCAAAACTATCAATTACGTTACATGACAGGTCAAGATTGTCAGAAATTTCAGATCTTGTTAGACCAGAAATTTATACGCAAACAACGTTAAGCATTTCTTATGGGTGGCAACATCCAGATCAAATTGGTAGCAACAATTCATATGGCGATTTGCTAAATCAACTTGTCATTAAAAATGAAAAATATGGAATAGTCAATGCATCATTTGCCTTTGATGCCGTTGGTCAAGTGAAGGTTGTTTTGCAACTCGCCATGAAAGGCACCCAAGAACTTCAAGTTTTAAAAATTGCTGAAAGCGATGAATACGTAAACGCTCAAAAAGAATTACAAGATTTAGCAAACATGGTCGCAAGAATCCGTGATAAAGCTGGATTCACAAAACCTGAAAATATCAGTAAAGAAGTAAGAGTGTATCAAATTCTTGATGCTGCAGAACGCGGCGAAGCAACGTTTGAGTTTAAATCAAACGAATTGAAACAACTATTACAAAACTTACGTTCAAAACCACGTTCAATAAACTCTGAATCAACACGTCAACTTGCAGAACTTCTTGAAAAAATGTACGATGGTTCAAAAAGTGCAAGTGATATCGTAAATAAAACTGTCAATTCTGCGCTTGCAAAAAAATACAAAGAGTTAGAAGAAGGCGATGATCCATTCTTGTTTTTTTATGAAAATCACCCTCTTGGTGAGGTCATTAAAAAAGAGATAGGTGCAAAGCCAAAGTCAGGTGACAAAAAATCAAAGAAGTTTGTTTCGTTGGCAAAGTTATTGATGACATTTGTGATTCAACCATTTCAAGCAATTCGAAATGTTGATGAGTTACAAATATTGTTTTATCAGATGAATTCTCAAGCAGGTCTTGCTGGTGATACAAACATAGGTGCATTTCCAATTGAGATCAATAGAATTAAACAAATTTTAGATGAACACGCCCGAAAACGAGGTAACCCAAACATGTCAATTAACGAGTTTGTGTTATTGATCCAGGGCGCTTTCGTTAATGATCCAACTGCAATAGGCTACGGTTTACGTGATGCGTATCTTCCTAGAAATGGAAGTTCTGAGCCTCAACCCAATCCAAAAGTTAAAATTGAAGACAAAATTGCTGAAGCTGTGGCTCGCAATGGTGGTGGTTCGTTCAGACTTCCTGTCATTGAAGCATATGTTGAAACTCGTGGTGGAAGAGTGTTTTCAGCTGGCGAGATTGAAGATGACAAAGATTCATCCGATATTTTGAGAATTCATGTTTATGACAAGCAATCTTCACCTTATGAACCTTTTTTGGCCTTGATAAAATCTCAAACGTCTTTACAGGACATCATTGATAGTTCAAAGACCAAAAGCAAAATAGAAACACGACAAAAACTTGACAATGAAATGAAAACGCTTGCTAAACAATTTGGGCTTGACATTTCTACGAACAAAAAAACAAATAAGACTTCAGTTTCTTTTGGTGGTAATCAACAAATTAAAGATTTCATTAGCGCAGTGTTACCGACAATAACGTATGGCACAAATAACACAGCAGTGATTAACGGAACGCTTGCATCGCAACAAATTCCGTTGTTATCAACCGTACAGATGATGCGAACCGCTGGACGTCAAAATAACGTCGAACCAAATGGCTCTGGACCTGGAGGCGTTCCGTTGCGAATTATTCCTTCGCAACTTGATTTAAACACCTATGGGTGTCCGCTATTGAACATAAATCAACAATTTTTTGTTGACTTTCAAACAGGTACAACAGTCGATAACATTTACCTGTTGACACATTTATCACATACAATAAAACAAGGCAAATTTGAGTCACACATGAAGCTTGTTCCCTTGGATGCGTACGGAGTGTATGAGTCTGTTGTTTCAAAGGTTCAACAACTGTCTGACATATTGAAGGCCGACGCTGATAAATTGCAGTGAGGTTGTAAACGTATGAAAATTGTTATATCATACTAGAACGTGTCTCGACATTTTTGTATTGATAGAAACGTGTTAGGATCGTCTCGACATCTTCTTGTCAGAGACACTTCAATCACGTGGGTATCAAATTATCCTAATGATTGTTGGATTTACTATCCTTCAACTGTCGAGACAGAATCACGTTGTTTGAAAACGTTGTTTAAGTTAAATGGAATCGATCTGAAATCAGATGTTCCGGTTGAGCACTTAAATTCGTTTAAGACAATTTTGAAAAAAGATGACGTGAGTGAGATTGTCCCATGGCAACACGTGTTACCACAACAAACCTATCATCGATTTGTCTCGAGCATGGTCAAGAATATTCATCAACAATTGGGTGCAGTATCTACTGACTATTTTGATGTTTATTCTCGGGTCACTCGAGTGTTCGATACACTGAAGCCTGCCCATATCGATGTGAAACGATTTGATACGTTGTATGATTCTGAAGAAAATGCGTCAATAAAATCGTCAATAATGTCATTTAGACCTGACATACATGGATATGCATCTAAGGTCATCTATAATCGACACAATTCTATGACAGGAAGGTTGACTGTAAAGTCTGGACCAGAAATTCTTACGATCAAAAAAGAGTTTCGAAATTTGATTACGTCATCATATGATCGTGGCAAGATTTATTACGTTGATTATTCTGCTCTTGAGGTTAGAACGTTTCTTTCTGTTGTTGGAAAGGTTATAGATAACGTTGACATTTACGAAGACATTCGAGTAAAGTTAGGAAGTAACGTTCGAAGAGACATCGTAAAGCTCGCTGTCATCATGTTATTATACGGTTCTGGAACAGAACAGATTCGACAATTGTTAGGGATGACATACGCTGACACGGAGAAGTTTGTGTGTCAAATAAAAGAAAAGTTTTGTATGATATCTTTTCATGATAAGTTAGTGTCAGAATGGAAAGATAAAAATACGTTCAGAAATCTTTATGGAAGAGTGATACACGCAGATAGCCAAAACTTGTTGTTAAACTATTACGTTCAATCATCAGCTGCCGACATTTGTCTTTTGGGATATCTCAATATCATCAATTTAATTTTGTCTGAAAACATGTTGATTAAACCTCTTTTTTTGCTACATGATGCGATTGTTTTGGATGTTCATCCAGCGTACGTGTCTGTGTTAGGTGATTTGATGGAGGCTGGTTCTAAAATTGAAAAGCTTGGTAATAAGTTTTATATGACAGCCTCAGAAATTTCTTGAACAACGTACGCAGTGTTTATAAGTTCTTCAATAAGAAAATGATAGATCTAACGCCAGAACTTATTGAACAAAATTATAACAAGTTTGTTTCGTTTGCAATGAAAACTGGAGAACATAGAATTGATGCGCTGAAAATGTTTTTTGCTCATTTTGAGGAGCGTCTGGCGCTATGTCCAGCTTCGTCAAGAACGTATTACCATCTTGCAGTTCCTGGAGGATTGGTTGATCACTCATTACGGGTGATGAAAAATTGTAATCGTTTGATGCAAGTTTATAAAGAAAATGTTGATTTCTCACAAGAAGAAATGATCATGTCGTGTCTTTTTCATGACATTGGAAAACTTGGAGATGTTGACAACGAACGATACGTTGCCCAAACAAATGATTGGAAAGTCAAGCAAGGGCAAGTGTATGATTACAATCCATTGCTGAAATACATGACAACTTCTCAAATGGGATTGTTTTTGATGCAACATTTTGAAATTAAGTTGTCATATAACGAATATATGTCAATTTTGCTAAATGACGGGCCAATTGTTGAAGAAAACAGAACATATGCAATGAAAGAACCATTGTTGGCAATTTTAGTGCATCAAGCAGACAGAATGGCGTGTGAACAAGAAAAGAAAGGATAAATAAACAAGAATCAGAATATTTAGTATTATGTTGAGAGACTTGATCGAAGAGTATGTTGCGCAATTTCTTGAGTTACAAGAGATCACGACATGTTCTTCGATTGTTGGGATAAACACCAAACTCGGAACATCTCCTAACATTCCTTCTGAGCCGAAAGTGATAAAACGCCGTAAGCAAAGAAAATCAAAATAATCAACATATTAAATCAGTTCATATTATCATAAAATCAACCAATAAAACATCGGAATCACAATACATGGCAATTAATTTAGATGCAATTCGTAAAAAAGTAGATCAATACAATAACGTCAAAGGTTCATTCAAGTCAGATTCAAAAGTGAAGCGTTGGAAGCCGGGCGTCGGCGACCACGTCATTCGAGTTCTTCCTTGGAAAGATGCCCCCGAGGGCACGCCATTCAAGGAACGTCTCATTTATTACAATATCGGAAAATCGTGGATTACTTCTCCTTTGACTCGTGGAGATCGAGATCCAATTGATGACTTTATCAAAGCACTTTATCGTGAAGGCGGAGATGAAAACAAGGCGCTCGGCAAGAAGCTTTGGCCAAAGCCAGCAATTTGTGCAGCAATTGTTGATCGTGCAGCAGAAGATGTTGGTCCTCAGTTGTGGGTCATGTCAAAATATGAAGCTGCAACAGTTCTTGGGTTTTTTCTTGATGATGATTATAACGATATCACTGATCTTGAAAAAGGCTTTGATCTGAAGGTATCGATTACAGCAAGTGCAAAAAAGTATAACGGTAAGACTGTTTACGATACAAAGATTGTTCCACGTCCAAGACCTAGTGCAGCAAGCAGCGATGCTGAAAAATCCGCAAAATGGATGAATAATCTTCCTAATGTTGATGATTATTACACACCCAAGACAACAGAAGAAGTACAAAAGCAATTTGATGAATGGCTTAACTCTGGTGGTCCTAACACTCTATTGCACGGGCAAGAAATTGCTCAAGCAAACGAAGGTTCTGAAGGAACTACAAAAGGTAAAGCTGACAATGCTGATGAGTTAGATTCTCTTGTCAATGAACTACACACTGCGCCTGCAGTCGTAGAACAAGTGAAAGAGAAAAAGTCAAAGCCAAAAACACAAGTAAAAGAGATCAAGTCAATTGATAATGCTCTAGATGATGCTCTCGGCGATCTAGAAGATCTTGATACTTGATTTTCAGTTACTGATTTTTTAAATCACTGAAAACAGCAGTTGTATGACACAAGTCGTATGACTGCTGTTTTCATTTATCAGGAGAAAAGTTGTAAATGGCTAGTAAAAAGAAAATTGCATCAGAAACAGAATTGATTGAATCAACAAAACATTCAGAAGTGGATCTTGATAGCAAAGATGATTTTGTTCAAGATTTGATAAAGTCATTGAATAAAGAACATCAACAACGTATTGCTTACAATCTTAGTTCAGACACATCACCAACACATATCAAACGTTGGATTTCAACTGGAAGTAAACAACTAGACTATATCATTGCTAACAAGAGAAATGGTGGAGCACCTGAAGGAAGAATCATAGAAATATTCGGACCACCATCGATTGGAAAGTCACATCTTGCTGCACAATTTGCAAAGAACACTCAAGCTCTTGGTGGAATCGTTGTCTATATTGACACTGAAAATGCAATTCTACCCGAAAACCTTGCTTCTCTAGGAGTTGATGTTTCAAAGCGATTTATATATGCAGATCCAGAGTGCATTGAAGACGTGTTTTCAATTGTTGAATCAACGATCACAAAAGCCACAGCTGTAAAAAAAGATATTCCGTTTACGATTATTTGGGATTCACTTGCAGGCACTCCACCAAAGGCTGAGCTTGAAGGTGATTATGATACGTCAACAATGGGTCTTGCTGCAAGAGTGATTAGCAAGTGTATGAGAAAAGTTACTCAAGTCATTGGAAATCACAATGTTTTATTTGTGATATTGAATCAGACTAGAAGCAAGATAGGCGTAATGTACGGCGATCCTACTTGTGTAGATCCATACACAACAAAAATAACAATTAAATATGAAGAAAATTCAAAAATTGCAGAGTTGCTACAGAACGTAAAGGAAACAAAATGATTGAACAAACAATAACGTTGGCAGAATTAGGAAAATTGTTTGGAATTGAACAATTTGATGAGCCTTTTGAATTAGATATTGAAGATGCTAATATTGAAATTCTAACACCAAATGGGTTTAAGAAAATGACGCATTATGTTGTAATGCCTCAGGTCGAAACACATTACATGTTAGGAGATTTGAAAGCAACTGCAAATCACAGAGTGTTGTATAGCGGTGATTGGGTAACAATGTCAAAACATCCAGATGCAAAGAAAATTGATCAAGTGTTAGACGTTGTTGACGTATCAGTTCCTGATGGGAATTGTTTCATCGGTAATGATGTAGTAAATCACAACACTACACCTGGTGGTAAACACTAAACACTGCCTCCAGAATAAAACTCCGTGAATTGCTGGAAACTCCTTAGAGCGAAATGTGCTACAACAAAATTAGAAATGATAATTGTGAATGCTTGAAAAACATTTTGATTGGACAATCAGCAGCCAAGTTTCCTAGTAATAGGTCAAAGGTTCAGAGACTAACATGAGTAATCTTACAAATGACGGCAAAATTTTTGAAGATGAAAATGTCTCGAGCGCGGAGCATATAATTGTTTGTGAGATTTGCCATAAGAAATTCAAAGTATTAACGAATACGCATTTAAAAAAACACGACATAACGTTTGATGAATATAAAGCAAAGTTTCCGTTAGCAAAAATTGGTGATTTTTCTAGGTTCGAGGATTGGCGTAATTCTGATGATAACAAGAAACTGTGTAAGAAAAATTCACACATTTCTCATACAAATGAAATTGTCATTAATAAACGTCGTGCTAATCTTCGTGATGTAGTTGAGTCAGAAACTTATAAGAAAAATCACAAATTAGGCGCACAAAAAGGTGTATTAAAATTACGTGCTTCTGGTTTTTATGATAATGCTAAAAATCGAATATCCGATTGGATGCGATTATCAAATTATGATAAATGGTGTATTGAGTTTGGCATAGAAGAAGCAAATATTAGGCAACTTGAATGGCAAACAAAAAATAAATTACCTTCAAAAAGTTTTGGCACAAAACCAGAATTGATGATTGAAAATTTACTAAAACAACTAAATTTATCATATGAATTACAATATCGAAAAATACCAAGAGTTATATGTGATTTTTTTCTCACAGAATACAATCTAGTGATTGAAGCTGACGGTGATTATTTTCATGCAAATCCACGATTTTATAAAGCAGTTGATCAAGTATTTTTAGGTCGTACTGCAAGTGAAATTTGGGAAAACGATAAAAGAAAATCACAAATTGTAATTGATGCGGGATATTCGTTATTACGATACTTTGAATTTGATATTAAAAAACTCACAAGCAAAAAATTATATGAAGATATAGTCCATGTTACGACGAAAGTTGATAACACACAGCAGAGTGCTGTCCCGTTCCATTCTAGCGTTCGCTTGTCGCTTATTGGTGGATCAAAAATTGAGAATAAAGATGGCGATATTATCGGAATTAACGTCGCCGCAAAAACAGTGAAAAACAAAGTTGCTCCTCCTCTTAGAAAAGTTGAATTTCAGATTCATTTTGGTCGTGGTATCTTTGAACACGAAGAAATTTATGATGTGTTACGAGTGTATTGTGAAAAGAACGGTCATATTGAAAAAGACGGTAAAAAATTACTTGTCGACGGCGGTGGAGCATGGAAATCATTGACTGTCACAGATTCTTCAGGAAATGTTGTTGTCACAAAAAAGTTTACAAAGAAAGATTTTGATAAGGTTATTTCAGATCCTGTTTTAGGAAAGTACGTTGAAGACATGATGGAGGCTGCGTATGTCAAACTTCCATCGAAGAGCGAACAAGATGAAGTCTTAAATGATTCAGGTGAAGAAGGAGATGACACAGAATGATTGGAGGGAATGTTTTGCTAAAGTACAGTAATATTCTAATACCGGTGAAGAAGTGTCATGAGAGCGCGGTCCTGCCTATTCAAGCAGCCGGCGATGTTGGCTTTGACCTATCTTGTGTTGAAGATGTGACACTGTTGCCTGGAAAGACAACGAAAGTTAGCACTGGTTTGATGTTTGCTGAAAGCATAGAACCGTTGATAATTGATAATAGGATTTCTGCTGTTCCTTTTATGAAGATTGAAGGTCGATCTGGAATGGCAGCAAATGGCGTATTTCCAGTCGGCGGAATTTTAGATCCTAGATACAGAGGTGAAATTATCGTGGTGTTATACAACAGCACTGATTCTACAATCTCGTACAAGCGTGGTTCTAGAATCGCACAATTAGTATGTTATTACACTTTAGCAACAGTAAGCGCTCATTTGAACGTAAAACTGATTGAAGTATCTGAAACATCAGAATCAACTCGAGGGTCAAATGGTTTTGGTTCCACTGGAATCTAAGACATAAGATTGTTAAATGTGCATGAGCTTGTTGTTCATGCACATTGATATTTAAGTGCATGAGATTGACAGTCAAACAATTACGTACCATTTTACGAGAATCACTACGAGAAGATTCTGATGTTTTAAAAAATTGGGCATCAAAATCTTCTGATCCTTTTGAAAAATGGCTTGTCAGTCAAAATCTAAACCCAATTCCGTCTGGTAAGAAAGGCTCAAAACTTGGCAACGGAGCGAACGCCGTTGCATATGAAGTCGAAATCAGTGGAAAAAGATATGTTGCAAAATTCATTCCAGAACATGAAGTTGAAGTTTATCAAAAGATAAAAGGATTTAAAGAAGAACTTCCTGAAGAATTTGCTAAAAACATTTTGTCAGTGTATAAGTTTTATAAAATCACAGAAGAATTGTATGATGATGTTGGGTTTTATCAAGATTGTGTTCTTGTGGAGTATTTGTTGCCATTACCAAAGAGTGTTGCTCAGAGTTTGTGGGCTCCAGTTGAGATGTCTGACACAGTTTACATGATAAAAAACAGATTAAAATCATTTGTTCATGGTTCTGATTCACTCAAAAAACTATTGATTTTTTCGTTAAAAGAATCAAAAATCAAACTAGAACCACAGATGTTTACTGAACTTTATCAGATGGTTGTTAAGTCATTATCGACGATGGAGAAATCACTAACAAACACAGGTTCAAGCGATTCATCGTTTCAACAATACTCAAAATTGATTGATCAATTTGTTCAACAAATACGTACTGCGATGCAACAATTTGGTAAAAAACTGCCTAATAACGTATCACCAGAAGAATGGCAATACGCAGAGGGAACTTTTCAAGGCAAAATTAGTAACGCTTTGAATAGTTTAGTGATGCCAATGTCTTCACAAGATGACATGACAACATTTGACTCTGTGGTTGAAGACGATCAAACGAAAGACTTGATGAAAACGTTACAATTCCTAAGCAAGAATCACAATTTTAATTGGAATGATTTGCATTCTGACAATATTATGATAAGGCCCGGGACTGGTGATTACGTCATTTCTGATCCTGGAAGTTTTTTCTGAACAATCAGCATAATCTGAAGTAAATTAGTTCAATGACAGAGAATCACGAGGTGCCCGTCGATAAGCGTCCTATATTGCTTATCGACGGGCTTTGAGTTAACCTTTTTATCAGGTCGTACTGTGCGTTTCCAGCGATGTCTTCGCACGGATATCAAGTTGGTGGAATCGTTGGATTTTTAAAGACTTTACATAAAGTCATCAATGACACACATCCTAAGGCAATTTACGTTGCATGGGAAAGTGGTGGTTCATCTAGGCGACGGTCTTTGTTTTCAGAATACAAGGCAAATCGAAAGCCTGAAAAACTTAATCGTTTTTATGAAGATGACATTCCCGACACGGAAGAAAATAAATCGCAACAAATTAGAACTTTGGCAAAATTACTAAAATTGTTGCCTGTCTGTCAGGTTTACGTTCCAAATTGTGAAGGCGATGATGTGATTGCTTTTTTAGCAAAACGCAAATTTGCAGCAGCAAAAAAATTGATCGTTTCGTCAGACAAGGATTTTTATCAACTTCTTGACGATTCTATTGAAATTTACAATCTTCATAAGAAAATGATCATCAAAAAAGAAGATGTGCTAAAAGAGTACAAAATTACACCACAGAATTTTGCGTTAGCCAAAGCGTTTTGTGGTGATGTTTCTGATAATATCCCAGGCATCGATGGTGTTGGATTCAAGACGTTAGTGAAGAGAATTCCTTTGTTTGGTTCTGAAAGAGACATTCTAATTGATGAAGTGATTGATTATTGTACAGTGAATCAAAAAAAATCTGGCGTTTATTCTAGGGTGCTTGAATCAATAGATTTGATCAAACGGAATTGGCAATTGGTTTATCTCGATAGCACAATGATTTCAGCTTCGCAAATCTCAAAGATTGAATTTATTGTCGACAATTACAAACCATCAGCAAATAAAGTTGAATTCATGAAGTTGTTGATCGAAGATGGAATCACAACGTTTGATGTTGAATCGTTGTTTTATGCGTTTTTACTTGTTGGGTACACAAAACATAACGTTTAAACACATAAAACAATTTTACTGTTTATTGAATAATCAAGCAAAGAAAATTCCGTTCTTTGCTTGAACTGTTTTACGAAAGGCTCATATGACAGAAATTGATACGTTTGGTAAATACGGAAAGTCGTTTCAAGAAAAAATCATGCAAGCGCTTCTCACTGACAAGAAGTGGGCAGAGCAGATGGTTGAAGTCTTTGATACGAGATATTTTGAACTAAAGTATCTACAATATCTTTCGGATGCATATTTCAAGTATGCAAGAAAATACAAAGACTATCCGTCTTTGCAATTGTTGGTAACGATCATTAGAGATGATTTGAAGTCTGGACAAGACGTTCAGTTACGAGATCAAATAATTGATTATCTACAAAGAACAAAAACAAATCCAGATCCTGGTGACTTGCCAATGGTTAAAGACAAGTCATTGGATTTTTGTCGAAAACAGGCACTCAAGGGTGCGATGGACAAAGCTGTCGACTTGATTGAAACTGAAAAATACGAATCAATTGTTGACATCATTAAAACAGCAGTTTCTGTCGGCACAATGCCATCCCTTGGCCATGATTTTTTTGATGAATTAGAATCAAGGTTTACGCTAATCAATAGGAACGTCGTTCCAACTGGCATTCCTGAGCTCGATGCCAAAGATGTTCTTCAAGGAGGAATGGGTAAAGGCGAGTTGTTATGTTGCATCGGCGCCACGGGTGCAGGCAAATCTCACTTTTTAACGACAATCGGAGCAAACGCAATTCGAAACAAGTTCAATGTGTTGCATTACACGTTTGAATTGAGTGAAGAAAAAGTTGGAATTCGATACGACTCAAACTTCTGTGATATTGACAGCAATGAAATTATTGCAAACAAAGAAAAAGTTATTGAGTACTATTCAAAAGAACAAGCAAAGTTGGGTCGTCTAAAGATCAAATATTTTCCAACAAATTCTGCGTCAATTTTGACAATCAGATCACATGTTGAGAGATGTGCTCTAAAGGGATTTAGACCTGATCTAATCATTGTTGACTATGCTGATATTATGAGATCAACACGTCAATATGATTCATTGCGACATGAACTAAAATTGATACATGAAGAATTACGTGGTTATGCTGGCGAGCTGGGGATACCTATTTTTACCGCGAGTCAATCAAACAAAGAGGGTGCAGACAGCGAAATAATCGATTTGACAAACATGAGTGAAGGTTATGGAAAAGCTTTCATTGATGATTTTGTCATCACTATTTCTAGAAGATCAGTTGAAAAAGCGTCGGGATTTGGTCGATTGTATGTTGCAAAAAATCGCGCAGGGAGAGATGGAATTATCTTTCCAGTAAAGATTGACACTGCAAGATCAAAATTTGAGATTATTGGTGAAAAAACCACACCAATGTCGCCGGCCGACGCAACTGTTCAAAATGAACAGGATTTAAAAAAGGCAATCAAGGATAAACTTCAACATTTCAATAGCAGGATTGAATTAAAGGAAGTTTCGTAACGTTGTTAGACGAGGAAATATATGAAATTAACTTACGACGAAGCAAAGCACAACACACAGGCGTATTTTCCAGATGACACTGTAGCTCCAGATGTTTTTTTAGGAAAATACGCATTGAGAGATAGTGAAAATACGATTCTTGAATCAGATCCTGATGACATGTTCAAGAATCGTATTGCACCTGAACTTGCTCGCATTGAAGCAAAATATCCGAATCCTCTTTCTAGTGAACAAATTTACGCTTATATGTGTAAACGTCCAGGAAGATTAGGCATGGGCCCAATTGTTCCACAAGGAAGCCCACTGTCTGGTATTGGTAACCCATACAAGATTCAAAGCATTTCAAATTGTTTTGTTGTTGCATCTCCAGAAGATTCATATGCTGGAATCTTTTACACCGATCAACAAGAGGCACAAATCATGAAACGCCGTGGCGGCGTCGGATTTGACATATCGTCAATTAGACCTAAGGGGATGCCAACCGCAAATGCGGCCGGTACAACTGATGGAATTGCTGTGTTTATGGATAGATACAGTAATACTTGTCGTGAAGTTGCTCAAGGTGGAAGACGCGGCGCGCTCATGTTGACTATTCAATGTTTCGAAGGGTCAACAAATGTTTTGACTCAAGATGGATGGCAAAGAATTGACAACGTTGTCGATACACAATATTCTGGTAAGGTTTGGACACATGAAGGATGGAAAGAAATCGAAGCGTATCAAAAATTTGAAGATAGCGAATTGTATGAAATTGAGACCGAAAATGGTAAAACTATCAAGGTTACATCAGATCATAAATTTGTTGTCAAAAACATTGATACTGGTGAAGAATATTTGAAAGAAATTAAATACGTTGACGTTGAAAAAGAAGAGTTAGTGTTTTATGATACAACACTTAGTGAGGGCTGATATATATGATATATGTCAATCACCCTGAAATTATTAAAAGAATCATTTGATTTATTATGGTTTGAATTACCTGAAGTTGTTGAATATCAAGGAATTAAAACAAATAAGTTTAGAACTGGTACAAGTTTAATTAGAGCACTAAATTACAATAATCAACAATTGTGTGATATCCTTATTGGAAAGGAAATGTTTTGTGTCGATTGGAAGACGGCAAAAATTTCTCGCAAAAAAATTATTGTAAAAAAATTTGCGTCAAAAATCGATCGAGATAAAGTTATAAATGAAAAAAAACAACTTTCTGCTTTATCTCGATCGATTAGAAACTGTAAAAAATGTGGTATTCAATGTAAAAAATCAAAAAAATTGAGAGGATGTTGTAGCACACAATGTGCTGAATCAATCAATAAAGAAATTGGTTTAGCTATTGCCGAAACACATTGGTGCAGTTCTGAAAATAAAGATGAAATTACGAATCGACGCATACTAACTAGAAAAATAAATGATATGCTTTTTCATAGAAATTATATTCCATGGAACAAAGGTAAGACAGGCATATACAGTAGTGAAACGATTGAAAAAATTAAGGCAGCTTCACAGGCTCAATTTTTGGCTTGTAAAATCAAGAAAACAGAAATTGAAGAAAAAATTGAAAAATTTCTAATCGAAGTTAATGCTAATTTCAAATATTCATTTATTTTACAGAAACGACAATATGATTTTGTTATTTACGACAAAAAAACAATAATTGAAGTGCAAGGTGATTTTTGGCATGGAAATCCTAGGTTTTACGGTGATGGTTTAAAGTTGTTACGTGATCATCAAATCGCTAAAAGACAAGATGATAAAATAAAAGAACAAATTGCAATTGATAATGATTACAAATACGTTGAATTTTGGGAACATGACATCCATTGTAATTTTGATGTTGTTAAAAACAAAATTATGGAGATTTTAAATGGAAGTGATTAGAGTTATCAAGAGCACGTCAAAAATTAAAAGTATTAAATCTATTGGTCGAGGCCCTAGTTATGATTTTACAGTAAAAGATACACATAGAATTCTTGCAAACGGTTTTTATACATCAAATTGCAATCATCCAGAAATTGAAACGTTTATTCATATTAAACGTGACCGTACCAAAGTTACTGGCGCGAATATCTCAATTAAACTTTGTGATGAGTTTATGGAGGCAGTTGACAAAGACACAGATTTTACTTTGCAATGGCCTATAGACGTTCCAGTTGAACAAGCAAAAATTACAAAAGTTGTTCGTGCAAGAGACATTTGGGAACAATTTATTGATGCAGGATGGGATTCTGCAGAACCTGGTGGGTTATTTTGGGATGCAATGATCAACAACGGTGTTGCTGATATCTACAAAGATTTTGGATTTAAAACTGTAAGCACAAATCCATGCGCAGAGCTTGCACTTTCAATGGGAGACTCATGTAGGTTGTTAGCAATCGATCTAACACATTTTGTTGATGGTGCGTTTACAAACAACCCAACATTCAATTTTGAAAAATTTGATGAATGTGCTCAAATAGGTCAAAGATTGTTAGATGATATTGTTGATCTTGAAATTGAAATGATTGACAAGATCATTAATAAAGTGCAAACAGATCCAGAAAGCGAATATGTCAAAACAATAGAACTTGAACTTTGGAAAAAAATTCGAAGTGCATGTGTCAATGGAAGACGCACCGGTCTCGGTCCAACTGGTCTCGGCGATGCTCTTGCAATGTTGAACGTGAGGTATGGGTCTGAAGAATCAATTGAATGGACTGATAAAATTTATCGTGCTCTTGCGCTTGCATCATATCGTTCAAGCGTCAAAATGGCTGAGGAACGTGGCCCGTTCGTAGTATACGATTATGAACTAGAACATCAACATCCGTTCATTCAACGAATAATGTCTCAAGATTCTGAACTCGCCGAACGCTATAAGAAGTTTGGTAGACGTAACATCGCAAATACAACAACTGCTCCAGTCGGTTCACTGTCTACACTAACACAAACAACTAGTGGGATTGAACCAGCGTTTATGTTATCATATACTCGACGTAAAAAACAAAATCCTAATGACATTGATTCAAAAGTTGATTTTGTTGACGCCATGGGTGATAAATGGACAAATCACACAGTTTATCATCATGCGTTTAAACAATGGATGGACGTCACAGGAAAAACTGACGTAAAAGATTCTCCATATCATAAAGCGCTTAGTAATGACATTGATTGGATGATGACTGTCAAGTTGCAAGCAACTGCTCAAAAATGGATTTGTCACAGTATTTCAAAAACAGTAAATCTTCCACAAAATGCATCACATGATCTAGTTTCACAAGTGTATCTTGAGGCTTGGAAATCTGGGTGTAAAGGCATCACTGTTTATCGAGATAAATCTAGGGACGGTGTTTTAGTGTCTGATGATGGAAAGGTTCAGATTGACATTCCTGGTCGATATGATGCCGTTCCTGATGCAGAAATTGAAAAGATGTTAGGCATAGGCGAAAAGTATTTTCGAAATATGCCATCAGGTTATAAAACAACCCTGAAGCAAATCAAGGAATATTACGAATCTCGTAAAAATCCAAAACCAGTTCAAGAGCGTTCTCTTGTAGAAGAGAACCATGCACTTAAACGTCATAAAGAATTACCTTGTGATATTAAACAAGTTAAAATCGCAGGTGAGTCATGGACAATTCTTGTTGGTTTGTTAAATGGCAAGCCTTACGAAGTCTTTGGTGGATTGTCGTCGCTTGTCGAAGTGTCAAAAAAAATCAAACAAGGAATTCTTGTCAAGAACGGAAAGAAAGACGGAATAACGTCATACAATCTTAAGATCACTGTTGGTGAAGACGATTTCGTGTTCAAAGACATTGTTCAATTGTTTGATAATCCAACACAGGGTGCCCTAACAAGAATGTTATCATTGCTGTTACGACACAATGTTCCTGTTCAATACATTGTTGAACAACTACAAAAAGATAAATACAGTGACATGACATCATTTGCTAGAGTGATCGCAAGAGTTCTAAAGGCATACATTCCAGACGGAGTCAAGTCAACTTCAGAAAAGAAGTGTGATGTCTGTGGTGCTGAAGGAACGCTTATTTATCAAGAAGGTTGTGTTAAGTGTTCTGCTTGTGGAAACTCTCGATGCGGATGATTTAGTCAGATTTTGGGTGTTGCATGAGAATGATGTTGAAGTTATTAACCAAGTATATTGTTCTCATGCAATATTTAAGATACGTCAGCAGTCTCTTTATGACAAAGGAGACTTTCGAAAGTGCAAGCATGAAGATCAAAGTGAAAGAATTGAAACGTTTAATCAGGGAAGAATTTACGCCTTATTCTTCTGGCGTTATGTCGAATAGCACACTCAAAGATGGATTTCAAAGGCTTTCAAACGCATTTCCAACTGTCGTGTCGAATATGATTGTCGATCAAAACGGTGGCAAGGGTGCAGACAACAGAACACGTCAATCAATTGCTGCAACTGTTAGAGAGCATGTTAGTGATGCTGCGGCACAATTTGAACATGAGCTTCAATCGTTGATTGACAAGTCTGTGAGTTCTGCTGTGAGAACAGCAAAAGTTGGAGATGTGCAAACAACTTTTGATGACAGACCTGATACAGGTCCGAACGCTGATCAACGTAAAACAATCGCACCTCCAAGATTTTAATACAAGCTACGTAAAATAAAGTACGTTTGAAATGGGTCGATTGACCCATTTCTTGTATGAGGTAACATGTTTTTCAAGTATTGGACATATGCCACACAATGGCCGTTAGAATTGCATAGAGCCATTGTAGAAAATTCTTTGAGTGACAAAGAAGTTGTCTATGCCACAGATGCCTTACCATTATTGAGTGACACTCAGATGGCTCAGACACTATTGTTAAAACAGATGAAATCAGACATTGATGATGTTGTTAGTTCTGCAATATTTGGTTTGCGAGTTTTGTTTGTTACGACAAACGTTGTCTTTACACAAGACGTAAAATTGCAACTGATATCAGTTGCAAGAACTCACAATAATGAGACAATCAAGACAGATGCGCAAGTCTGTCTTGAACAATTTACATTTCAATAATCTTCTTCTTTGGAAAAGTGAGGGTTCATCACAGTGTCAAGCTGTTTGATCGTGTCTTTACCGAAGAACACTGCAAGGTTTCTTTTTTGATCAACCAAACCTTCAATTCCTAGTTTTCTAAACAACAATCCCCATTGAACGTAGTTGTTGCCACCAGAAAGTTGTTTTGTTAATTTCATGAAGCGATCGATCGCAGGTTCTTGAGATGACATTTCTGGAATCTGATGTCCCATGTCTTTTAGCATACCAACATAATATTCGTAATCGTCTTCGGAAAAATTTTCTTTTGTTATGACAAGCGACGGTAATACAGGCTTAAAAACGTGAATATATTCTCTATGACCAGCAAATGGAATGGAGTTGTTTATAATCTTGTCTAAAAGATCAGATGTAAAAGGATACGCGTGAATACCAAAAGGATGAACATATTGAAATTGTGGGTTAATTCCTAATTTGTTGATGCTTGCAAAATGCACAAACGTGCCTTTTCCTGCCCATTTTTTCAACGGAGCAAGCGGATCAAATTGCAATCCCGCTCGTTTCCATGCTCGATCCTCTAAGATAAATTGTTGTATGTATTCACGTAAAACTTGCATATCTGTAAATATTCGAAAGGCGTTCAAGAATGAATGATAACTTTGACTTACGAAATTACTTTGATTCACGTCAGGTTTTAGATCATGGTCATGTTCAGTTTTTTGACGGAATGATTCAAGATCCAAAACTAAAGATTGTCAATGCAGCTCGTGTTTCGTTTCATAAAGAAGTTGACGCTCTTTCACAAGATGACGTAAAGTTAATCAATTATTTGTTGAAGCACCAACATTACTCTACGTTTAGACACTCGTATTTTTCTTTTCGTGTCAAAGCACCATTGATTGTTTTTCGACAATGGTGGAAACATCAAATAGGTTGTGACTGGTTAGAATCTGAAAACGTTGGCACGATTGAAATTCCAGAGACAAATTGGAATGAAATGAGTGGCCGCTACGTTGAATTTGAGCCAGAGTTTTACGTTCCATCAGAAATTAGAAAGCAATCAAAGTCAAACAAACAGGGGAGCGATGGTATTCTTTCTGACATTTTCATTGACGGACTTGAACCTGTTGAATTTTTCAAACAATCATGTCTGAATCAGTACAAGAACTACAAAACGTTAGTTGATGCTGGTGCGGCAAAAGAACAAGTTCGTGGATTGTTACCACAGACGATCTATTCAGAATGTGTTTGGACGTGTAGTTTGCAGTGTTTGATTTATTTTTGGGAACAGCGTTTGATGAATAGCCATGCTCAACAAGAGATTAGAGAGTATGCCAAAGCAACGTTCGATCTAGTGTCTCCAGTTCTTAGACCTCTTGAGATAGTTGAACAACATGACAAATGAACAATATTGTAAAATCATAGCGTTTGAAGGAATTGATTCTCTTGGTAAGTCGACTCAAGTTCAACAATTACGTGATTATTATTGTGAGAAAGGGTTTCGATGTGTAGTCGTTAAATCACCTTACAATGAGGGAATAACGTATAAGTTGATTTATTGGATGTTGAGAACAGGTTGGGCGCGGACGTTTCCAAACTTGTTTCAATTGATTCACTTTATCAACAAAATTTACTTTCAGACGTTTAAACTAAAAAAGTTACTTGCTAGTAACGACTATCTTATCTTTGATCGTTGGGTTGCATCAATGTGGGCATATGGTGTGGCTGATGATGCATCATTGCTGTTTACTGAATGGTTGGTTAGACGTATTATACAACCAGACGTAACGATCATCTTGACAGGGACGCCGTTTAGCAGAGAACAACAAAAAGATTCGTATGAAAGCGATTACACTTATCAATACGTAGTGCAAACACTTTATGCGTTATGGCAAAATGAACACAAAAATAGTTGTCATATCGTGAATGCAAATCAAGATGTAGGCGTTGTGTTTGTGGATGTCATTCGTAAAATCATTTGTAGAGATCGGATCTATAAGGAATAATCAAAATGAGTAAAAAGAAAGAATTTCGTTTGAGTGATAACGTGCTACGTCGTATTGTGCAAATTATTCAAGAGGGTTTCTTGACAGGTACTGACGTTGTTGATCATATGCGCCTCATCAAGGTTCAACAATCAAAAGAGGAACCTGATCAACTTGAATTGACTCAAGAATATGTTGAGTACGTTGAGAAGACACATGAACAACTTTTACAGTTTGCAAAAGATCATGCTGGCGAAGTGAAAGTTGATGGCTGATTCTAAAGACAGATTAGACGATATGTTTCTTCAGCAAGAACAATTTATGCGTCTCTTGCAGGAGAAACGTACGTTTCCCGATTTTCCAGTTGATTTGTCTACAAAATCAGGTCAAAAATTAGTCAAAGAAGTTTCATATGAATGTGCAGACGAACTGCATGAAGCTCGACAATTACTAAAAAATAGCAAATCTCATCGAGCAACAGAAATCACTGAATTTGACAGAGACGATTACGTTGAAGAATTGAGCGATGCATTACACTATTTCTTTGAGGTGGTGATTTTATCAGGTGTCACTCAACAAGAACTCTTTGAATCATTTATGAAGAAAGGAGAAAAAAACGTAAGCCGCATAAAAAATGGTTACTAAATTATGTACACCATAAAAACAATGATTACGATTTGCATGTCGCATTGGAGGAAAACGACGAATGAAGGTAAACATGATTTATGCAAATAGTGTCGACTCATCAATCAATGATATGTTTAATTACGATCCCTTTACACTACCTGATTGGACTCCTGAACGTGGTGGTGTCATAAGACGTATTAACACGACACCAATGTCATATAATAACGAAAAACCAGTTAACAAATTTTATTCGTGTGTGACAGCAGACAGCTACACCGTGTCGTTAGACGTTCCGGGTGTAAAGCTTGAAGATCTAACAGTTGAGATTGATAAAAATGTACTTGTCGTTTCTTCAAGACGAGAAGTTTGTTTAACGTCTGGAAAGACAATTCATTCGAAATCTGAAAGGTTGGTGATGCCGACAAACGTGAATCATGAATCTGCTCAAGCAGACTTGACTAACGGCGTATTGACAATTCAGTTTTCTCTGAAACAAGATCAACCACAAAAGATACAAGTAACGCAAAAGTGATATCTTGTTTGTGAGTTGAAGGTGGGAATAACCCACCTTCAGTCGTTTAACGATCCCAATCGTAACTTGTGTCTTCGTCAGAGTTGACTTCGCTTCTATCGAGGTGTCTGTCGTAATCCAACTCATCTATTTCAGATGATGTCAACTCACCCGCCGCAGCTTTTACAACGTCAGCATCAAGTTGAGTTATCAACACACCATCAATGGCAACGACAGAATAGTCAGTCGGATCTACGTCATCGACATCAATTTCAATTTCATGTTCAATATCAACAACACCATTATTTTCAAGAGCGTCTGATTGTAGAAAATCATCCCATCCATCCATTACGTCTGTAAATTCTGGTTGAACTTGTAATGGAAATTTACGATAAATTGTTTTTACATTCTTGATTGTTTTTTGTCGTTTTTTAAAAGGTCCTTGGAGCTTGACACCAGAGTGTTCTCCACTTGTACCGTCGTGTTGTTCTACAATTAGCCTGATGTATCGACGTAAAACAGATGTTTTCATAACAGTAAGTAGGTTCTTGTGAACACAACTATGAGGTATTATACCGTCATTGTATGAGTCCTGAAAATTGTAAAATTATCGTTGCGATGGTGAGTGTCACTGGTGATTATTTGAAACGCAACAATTTATTGAAGCCGATCGATGGTCACCCTGTCAGAAATCATTATGCACACCTTTGGAGAGAGATTAAAACGAAGTTTGGATCGTCTTATAAAGATCTTGATGACGAACAATTTAATGAAGTTCTGAGGTTCGTCAATGATGCGCCAAATCGTTGTGTTCAAACTGGTGTTAAGTGAAGAAAATTAGAATTTTAGTTGATTGTGATGGTCCTCTTTCTGACTTCGAGGGCTCGGCGCTTGACCTAGTTGAGCGCGAGACTGGAAAGCGTTATGATCGTGATCAATTGACAAGTTGGGACACATTCGGTTGCTTGGGACTTACAAACTTTTATGCGTTGTTGCGTGCCGATGTAGAAATAAATGGATTCTGCTTAAAAATGAAAGAAGTTCCAGGAGCAAAACCCGCCATCAAGTTTATGAATGAAATTGGCGAGGTTTTTGTTGTGACTTCATCCTTTGATGCATACAATTGGGATCTTGATAGAAGGATGTGGTTGAACGCTAAGTTTGGAATTGACAAAGAACACATCGTTCAAACGTCTGCAAAACACGTTGTTGACGGAGATTTGTTCATTGATGATAAACCTGAAAACATCGTGAGTTGGATAGAAGCACATCCTAAAGGATATGCGTTGTTGTGGGATTTACCTCATAATCATGGGTTTAATCTAAACAATATCGACAAGTATTGTCGAAATCGAGTTGAAAGAGCTCTAAGCTGGCCCCACGTTATTTACATGATTGAGCGTCTGAAATCAAGAAAATAAAAACATGTCAAAATTTTGCTGGATGACTGACATACATTTGAACGTTCTGAAAACAGACCAAACAATTAAGTGGCTAAAATACGTAAAAAGATCTTTGTCTTCTGACGTTACTTCGGTGTGTATTTCTGGAGACATTTCTGAATCACATTCTCTTGAAGAAGATTTGACATTGTTATCTTCCGTTTTGGATTTGCCAGTTTATTTTGTGTTAGGAAATCACGATTTTTGGCATTCAACTTTTAGTGATGTTGAAAACACTTGTCGCAGGTTGACGCTAGAAAATTCAAAGCTTGTCTGGTTGAGTGGAACCAACATTATTCAACTAAGTGACCAGATCGCACTTGTGGGCCACGATGGATGGTACGATGCAAGGAATGGTGATTGGAACACTTCAAACATTACAATGAATGATTGGTACCACATTTACAACTATCATCCTTTCATTTCTGTTAATTTAGGTGGCATGATGCCAGGAATTGACATGAATGCAATTGTAAACGTGTCAAGACACAGAGCTGATCTTGCTGCAGACCATGTTTATACACATGGAAAAACTGCCTTAGAACAAGGAAATAAAAGATTGATAGTGTTTACGCACTTTCCGCCGTTCACTGATGCTATGAGGTGGAACGGCGGGCCAAGTGAAGTTGATGCATTTCCTTGGTATTCGTCAAAGGTTATGGGCGACGCACTGCTGAAACTTGCAAATGAGTTTCCAGATCAAGAAATTTCTGTGTTTTGTGGCCACACACATGAATCTTGCAGGTTCGTTGCACAGAAAAATCTCGAAGTGTTCGTCGGAGCCGCACAATACGGAAATCCACATTGGGAAACGTTTTCTTTGGGAGCAGAATAAAATGATTTCTGAAAGAAAAGATTCGTCGTTATGGTCGTTTACGTTGAAGCATTATCCAACTCTCGCTGGATTGTTGAATCTAGCATTTTCGTATAACGGGTATGTTGCAGGTGGGTATCCACGCATATTGACGTCACCGAACGGGTTGAAAACCCCAGACGGTTCACTGGATGAAAAGAAAGAACTTTTTCGATTTCGAAGTTCGTCAGATGTCGACGTCTGGTTTCCAGACGTTTCATCACTTTCAGGTTTTATCAGTGTCATTACAAAAAATGATGACATTCATGTCACAAATTCAGTTGCAAAATATGCATTTAACATTAATTTCACCGGTAGAAATCATAAAAAATTCAATATCTCCGACATAGACAGAAGGTATAACGTTCAAGCGATTAAATGCACATTGGGAAATCCGATAGATGTCATTCAAAGTTTTGATTTGCGAAACTCAATGATCGGGTTTAACAAAACTACTGTTTGGGAAGACGATAAACGACAAGATGTTGAAAAGTCTAACAAACTAGACATTGTCAATTGGTCAAATGGCAACGTCATTTCTAGAATTGCAAAGTATGTCGCTAAACATGGATACTTGGGACTCGTTGAATCAAGTCATAAAAAATTTGTTGAATGGTTATGGACAGAGTATTCAAAAAATATCACGACACCAGAATCGGGTCAGACACCGAAACGTAAAATAAAAATGCACACAGCAGAATTGATTCGAAAAGGCGTTTTTACTAGAGACGAACTTGTGTTGTTTATGACAATGTATGAAAATTGTGATGATGAAGAAACCTACAACATAATCGTTCAAGGTAGTAACACGAAAACAAATCCAGCTCTTGATGCCTTGCTCGCAAAACCAACTGAACGTTTTAATTTCGATTTTGATTTCAATGTATAAAAATGGGCGGAAATTCAAAAGCAATCAATAGAGAAACTAACGCCATCATAGCTTACGCTGAAAGAGTTAGTTTACTTGAAATTTCAAGAGAACGTCTTTGTGAGACAACAACACAATTGTTGTCAAAGATTAACAAAGCATTTTTTGCAAAATTTCACTTTCCTCTTTGGCGCGGCGCACCACAATTTTCTGGGTCTTCAAGACACTTATTTGATGTTTCAATATCAACGGATGAGTTGTTGAAACACAAACCATGTGTTGGTGACATTGATGTGATGATTTCATCAGATCATTTAGAAAAATTGTTTCAATTGTTGATTGAATTTGAGGGCATTCAACTGTTACCAAACGTTACGTATCTTGGACAAAATGTATCTGTGCTTAGAGGTTCACAAATCAATTCTGTGTTTAAAATAGACAACAAATACGTTCAAATTGATTTTGAAGGTGTTGAGTTTGTGAATGGAATGCCAACGTGTTTTTCTAAATTTGCGCACTCTAGTGATTGGGATGATGTGAAGTTGGGCATCAAAGGTCTTGGTCACAAGTATCTGTTAATGATGCTTGCATGGACTGTGATGTCAACTGACAACGTAGTTGTTCTTACGGAAAAATCTTCACTATCACCACATAAAGCTAGGATCAAGGTTCAACATACACCGTTTAGAATGTTATCTTTTTCCGTTGATAATGGGTTGAGAGTTAGATTAGAACGACAACGCGATTTTTTTGGTAATGACGTTATGATAAACGGAAAAATCGCGTACAAAGAAATTGATATCTCAAAATCAACTTATGAGAAGGATTTGAGAAAAATATTTCAATCGTTATTTAACGTAGAACCATCAGAAGATGAGTTACGATCTTTTTGGTCGTTTCATGGCTTGTTGGATTTGTGTTCAACGTATGTATCAGAAAAAACATTGATCTCAATGTTTGAACAATTGATCACGTATAAACTGTTTGGTCAAGGGCAAAAACTTGATAGAGATTCTGCGTTAATTGACAAAGATGTCAAATTGTCTATTATTAAAAGCATGATAGAAAAATTTCCATTTTTATCACGTAGTAACGTTGATGTTCAGATGCTTATGAACAAGTATTATTCTTGTTATGCTATGAGGAACAATGATTGATTTATCCATAAGAACTGTTCGTAAAGCATGTTCAATCTCTTGTACAAGAGATGCGCTAATGAAACGACGTGTTGTGATTAGAGAGAAATTTGACGGAACTAAACTTACGTTATATCGTAATGATGTTCCATGGGACAAAGATTATACAAAAAATTGGATTGTGTCATATAAAGACAACATTTTGTACAAAGAAGAGTTTGACGGTTTGAAAAAATTGGATCGAGTGAAAACAGATTCAATTGGAATTAGTCAATATGCTTACGTTCATAGACATCTAGAGAAGATTCATCATAAAACAAAAGAGATTCCGTTAAATTCTGAGTTTTTTGTTGAGTTCATACAAAACAAACAAACTCTAACAAGAGACTACGGTCGCTACCATGACATGTATCTGATATCTGGGGGCCATTCTCTGGCACACTCGGGCACCCACAGAATTTTTTTGCTGCTTTGTAGGGTATTCACCAACCAAGAAATTGAAGATTATTCGAGTGTCCTCGAGATACCGCGACCGCCAATTCTCTTTTCTGGAATTCCAAAGGCGTCGTTTTCAGATTTTGAAAGTTTCGTTTCAACGTATGAAAATTTTGAATCATGTCTCGGAGGAAAAGCAGAAGGTGTTGTTGTGTACGTTGAAGAGACTGACGAATTTTTAAAGATTGTTACAAAAGATCAATACGATAAAGATGCTCGTTGGGAAAAGAAACAGAGATGGATTCAAGATCGATTTAGTGAGGCATCGTACTGGTCAGTGACTCGTAATCATGCGAGAAGGATCAACGAATCGATTACCACTGATGTTCATGTTGATTATTTGTCAAAGTTGTCAAAAACGGTTTACTCAATGAAAAGAGTTGAGTTTTTGACAAAAAATGATAAAAAAACGCTATTGATGTTACAAGACGACATGTTTTTAACTGCAAAGTTGCTTAGAGAGATTGATCAATCTGTTGTTGATCTTTCAAACGTTGCGTTCTATCCAATGTCAGGAAAACCTGTGCATATTGGTCATTGGAAAATGATACAAATAGCATCAGAACGTAATGACAAAGTTTTTCTTATTGTTTCGACAAAAGACAGAGAAGACGATGAATTGGGATACGTTTCTGGCATTAAAATGATGCATGTTTGGAAGCAGATCTTGATACCATTGTTGCCTGAAAACGTTGAGATTATCTTTTGTGAATCACCAGTTCTTGAAGTGCGGCATCGACTTGAGAATTTTGAAAAAGACAGTTCATTGTTTGACGTAGTCAAATTTTCAATTTTTACAGATGACAAAGATGCTCACACATGGAAATATGAAAATTTACTAGAGATTGCACCAAATCTTGCAAAAAAACGTCGTGTGTGGTCAATTGGTGTGCCACGATCTTCCACTGTAAAAATAAGTGGTGTTGAGATGAGATCCTGGATAAGAAAAGGCGATAAGAAAAGGTTTTTTGCAAATCTGCCGCCTGTTTCTCAAGAACAAAAAGAAAAGATTTGGGAAATATTGGGAGGTTGCAAGTGAGCATATTTTTAGCAAGCGATCATCATTTTTTCCATTCAAATATTATCAAGTATTGTTTTAGACCGTTTTCTGACGCAGAACATATGAACGTTGAAATGGAAAAAAGATGGAACGATACAGTTAAACATGATGATATTATCATTCATGTTGGTGACTTGTCTGCTGGATTATCTGGAAGAATTGAAGAATTTTCAATTCTTTTGAAGAGACTTCACGGTCAAAAAATTTTAGTGATGGGAAATCATGATCATCAAAAACGTGATTTCTATGTTGATTGTGGGTTCAAGAAGGTGTGTCGATTACATCATTCACAAAATATCATGTTTCATCATGTTCCACCACAATCATTTCAAAAACACAGAGGGTTCATAGATCTTTATGATGAACTAAAACCTCGATTGTTAATTCACGGTCATGATCATGGATTATTGCCAGATCACGTTGGTCAGTTTAATTGTGCAATGGACAGACATGATTTCTTTCCTGTGACGTTAGAAAGAGTGTTGATGGACACTGGAAACGTTGATTTGGCTGGTGAAGCGTATACAACTATTGAAGAAATGTTACATTCATAACAGTAGTTTCAAACGAGGTGTTGTCGTGAAACGTATATTGCTATTAAATTCGTCAAACACTCCGATTGCATTTGTCACTCCTAAAAGAGCAGTTTCGTTATTGTTGCGAAACAAGGTTGATGTGTTGTCTACGTGGGATGATGTGTTGATACCAAAATTTGGGTCTACACGTCAACCATTGATAATGCCTGCAACATTGCGATTGAATTGTTGGGTGAATCGTAGGTATAAGACACCTCATTACAGACGTAGCGTTGTTTTTGTTAGAGACGATTATACGTGTCAATACTGCAACAAAAAAGTCTTGAATAACGTAGCGACGATTGATCATGTGATTCCAAAGTCACAAGGTGGACAAACAAATTGGAAAAATTGTGTGACTTGTTGTCAAACATGTAATCGCCTAAAGGGTGATAAAACTCCACAACAAGCAGGTATGAAGTTATCAAAGATTCCGACAACGCCCGTGTCTGTTCATTTCTGGAACATCAAACGATGTGATTCGACTTGGCATGACGACTGGTCACATTACGTGCATATTTAATTCAATGTATGTTGTCAATTGCAAGGAAATAGCATGTTTAACTTAGATCAAGTAACTTTAGTTGACACTAACGCAGTTTTGGAAGAAGCTTATAAAAACGCGGTGATTGCGTTGTTTAACGCAGGTTATTCAAAGGAGAGATTGTTTGATATGATAAAAACGATTTTGTTAGAAACAGATTCTGGAATTGTTGAAGTGTCATTTGAAAGTTTTTATGACACGTTGTATCTTGAAGATGATGAATTCACTGCTTACGAAGCAACACAGTCATTGAATTCTACACTTTTTTCAAATGAGTCACAAGAACGAGGAGATTTTTGATGAACGCTTTACAAGATCTAGAACTTTACCTTGAAGTTGCTCGTGATATGATGTCAGAACTTGGTTATTCTAAGGTTGATATTGAAGAAAATATTGTGCATTCGATGGCACAGTATGAATTTACAGGATTTATTACCGTGGATCACCCAGGCATATGAGTTCAAAAACTGATTCTTTACAAGAACTTAAAAATCTCTTAGAGAACAAGACTGTCATTTCAGTAAATGAATCGCCGCTTGATGAATCAATATGTGAAATCACGCTTGATGACACGACTAAGTTTACGTTATTTGCAACTGATATGGGATTTTGGACGTTGGTGAAAAAGCGAAACAATGAAAAATACACCTCAATGAATGAATTGATGTGTGATTGTTCTTTGTATGCAAAGAAAATTGCATATGATGAAGAACAACCTTGGCTTAGAATTGAAAATAACGTGTTACGAATAGAAGCTGGTGAACATATTTTTGAAGGTGACATAACAAAATTTACACCTGAAGAACAAGAAATTTGTAATCATTTTAATCATGAACACATAATTTTAGCATCACTAGAGTGTGGTCCGTTTTGGTTATCTACTGCAAAATACATGATTGAAGAGATATAGGAGATGTTTTTTGTCAACAATTTGGGATTGGAAGTATTATCATGTGACATCGCGTAATCTTGGCGAAGAAGTTGTTCTTGAACCAAGAATTCCAAGAATGCGTTTTGAAGATGATGAAAATGAAGACATAGAAGATCCTATCACACCAAGAGTGTGTTTTTCGACAAGTGTTGATCTAGCATTGAAAGCAATTGATGCTGGTCCGATGTCAACAATTAAACGTTTCATTTATGGTGTGAAGTCAATTGCAAACATGATTGATTGCAAGTTCGTTCCAAAACCATATATGCCTATCGGGTGTTCTCAATACGGAGTTGATTTTTTGTGGAGTGATTTTGTAGAATATCAATCACGAGTATCTGGTTTGCAAAAAGCAGATATCACAAAAGAAAAATACTTGAAATACTGCGTTCCAGATGCACACTTGACAAACGAAGTATGGTCGTTGACACCAATCACTGCGTATCGTCTTGGAATTCTAGATAAAGGAAAAATCAATTGGGATCCAAAATTTCCATTTGATGATTCAATGTAGGTTAGACACACCAAGTTGAATAGTTATTGTTAGATTTATGCACTATTTAACTGAAGATTTCGCAACTTGGTGTGTCGACTGGAACGTGTCAGAGTATGATTGCTTGTCTGTGCTACTAACGTCACTTCTAGCTGTGGCTCGAGTACACCAGACAAATCATTGGTCGTCAAGAGGAGAACCCTTCTATGGCGACCATTTATTATTTGAGCGTCTTTATAGTGAAACAAACGACGAAGTTGATTCTGTTGCAGAAAAAATCGTTGGTTTGAGTAACATAAAAGGCGTTGACGTCGTCAAACAGTCGCAACAAATTGACACTATTATTTCAAGTTTGATAACTGCGTTGCCATATGATGTACCAGCATGCGATAATTTGATTAATGTTTCTCTTGACTTTGAAATGTTTTTATTGAAAGTGATTGATTTGGTGATCGTATCACTCAAGGCATCACGAAAACTTTCACTTGGAATTGAAAACATGTTAGGTGGTCTTGCCGATAAACACGAGTCTCATGTGTTTCTTCTAAGACAACGATCGCTTCGAGGCAATTCAACATGAAACTAACGATCAAAGAGTTGAAAAAAGTTGTTTCTGATGCGTTGAATGAAATTGATCAACAATATTACGATGAGTTGTTTGACACACAACGTTATGACACAATTGCTAGACAATTAGTGAATAAACATCCAACAGAGTACTCCAAGAAAAATTGGAGAAGAATAATTGATGATTACGCTTCAACGAGAAAAGAAGTGTCAGGTCGATCTCTAGACTTGAAATTGTTGTTTTCAGCTGTTTCAGAAATGGTCAAAAGAGATCACGATCTGAAATCACAACATACTCAAAACGTACCAAAACTAATTCCCGAAAAACCGATTGCTTAGAGAACTAACATGAGAATATTACAAAGATCTGTCATTCATTTTCTTGTTGAAGGCAAACTTGAGAACCTTCAAACAAAGTATCCTGATCATGCCGACGAGATAAAAGAATTGTCTGAACGCGATCCGTCTTCCACAAAGAAGTATCTCGATTATGCAGTAAAAGTCTTGATCTCCGGTAAGGCTTTGGCTCAAGAGATTGGTGACGTCATTGTTTTATTTCATAAGTTTCAGAACAAATTTGATTTTGATAAACGTGACATCGGTAAGTGGAAGAATTTCACAGAACTCAGAGATCAATTATTCGAACTTGAACAATCTGGTGAAAAGTCAAAAACCGCGCAAAAACGAGAGATGAAAGCAGGCGGCGCAGACAAGTTGTATGAAGATGAACAAGTTGTGATGTATTTCATCAAAACCAAAGATGCATCTATGACTTATGGTGCTGGGACAAAATGGTGCGTCACGATGCGTGACAAGAATTATTTCCAAGATTATAATGGAAGAAACATCATCCTGATCTTCTTGCTTCGAAAAGATCTGACAAAAGAAAATCCGAATTATAAAGTCGCTCTTGTCTTTCAGAGAGATTTGAAAAATAAAATCATAGAAAAACAATACTTCAACGCTCCAGACACTGGGTTTGAAAAACCAACACCGCTGAAAGACGTGAAAAACCTCGAACAGGTGTTGTCTATTGCTGAAAATACAGCAAAAAACGCTCCGAAGAGTACTTGGGCAAAATTGCTCAATGGTGAAATCAAGTATTCTGAGATTCCAGAATCAGAACGGACAAGTGATGTTGTCCAGTACACTTTACTCGATGAAGACTCAAGAGAAGAAGAAGTATCAATTGAGGAGATCGATCGTCTTCTTAAAGATCTTGATGAAAAAGTTGTTAACGAAGGCGGCCGTCAGGGAGAAATATACAGTTGTATCGTCGATAAAAAATATATTCCTGACGATGTTAAGATGTCTTGGGCATTAAAATATGACGGAATGCTTGAATCTGTATTTGTTGCTACTAAACTTAAGTTTCCGTTTGAAATTGCACAAAAAGCAATTAAACTAATTGAAAAATTTCATGAAAGTGCAGAAAGTCCTGGTTGGAAATACGTCATAGAGAATCATATAAATGATGATTATTTTGATGAACTAGTTGCAGGTTCAATTCAACTTCAAGGTGCAGTGATACTAAACACAAATCGACGACTTTCAATTGATACTTTACGTGAATTTGTTAAACACGATCAACCAGATAAAGTGCTAAAAAAACTATTAGAAAGTGATTGGATTACAAGTGACATTCTTAAACAATTGATTGACAGTTCTGACACGATGAAACGTGCATTATTGCTATATACTGATGTACCACTCCAATTTGATGTTTTAGAGCGTCTTGTTGCTTCTGGGAACGAGAGTGCGATCAAAGCCATCTTTGAAAAAAAATGGATTCCCAAAGAAGTCATTGATCAGTTATTTGCAAAGTCTTTTGAAATGCAAAAAATTGGATTTTTGAGTTACAAAAGACCAGTATCCGTCAAAGTGTTAGAACAACTTCTGTTTGAAAGTGACAAAGAAGATCATAGGAAATATCATGCAATAACACATGCCATTGCTACGCAAGATTGGATTCCAGATGAAGTTTTGCAACAATTAATGGCAAAATCAAAAGAACTGCAAGAAGATGTGTTGAGTTATACAGAAAAGCCAATTTCTATCGAGGTGTTACATTCTCTTGTCGAAAAATACACAAGTCATGACATGAAATGGAATCTTGAACGTATAGTGTCAAGAGATTGGATCACAGATGAAGTTTTGATGGATTTGTGTCAAAATTCTAGCAAATTACTGAATACAGTCGTCAGTAGCAACAACAGACATGTTTCACAAGAACTCATTGAAAAATACTTTAACGATCCCGATAAACGAGTTTATGTCGCTTCAAGAAGTGATCTGCCCATTGAAATGTTACAAAAACTTGTGTTTGACACAGATCCAAAAGTAAGATATGAAGTGGCCGAAAATGAAAGTTTGACACCACAACAATTTATAACCCTTATAAACGATGAAGATCCGAAAGTTCGCCAAAGTGTCGCCAGAAATAAAAAGATTCCACAATTTGTGTTTCAAAAATTAATGTCAGATAAAAACACTGACGTTCTTTATTGGCTTGCGTTAAATCCAACGGCATCGCCCAATGACTTGATTCAACTGTCTAAAAACAAGAATGCAGGTATAAGATCTGCAGTTTTTCGAAATCCGAACACTCCAGAATCTGTAATGAGAAGATTTGAACAAGAAGATTGATTTAGGTTTTTATAACAATTTGACAAACGCTGATTAACGTCAGCGTTGTGTCGTTTAATGTCCGCAATTGTAAAACAGTATTCTTTGATATAAGTTAAAAGTCAAAGGGAAAGTCATTCCATGCGCACACCCAAAAAGTTTGTTAGCATTCATAATCACACCACGTTCTCACCATATGATGGTCTAGGTTATCCAGAAGAACATTTCAAGTGGTGCCTTGAAAACGGTCTTGATGCACACGCAATCACTGAACATGGCAATTTCAATTCATATGCGCATGCACAACTTCTTGTTCAAGATTGGAAAAAATCAGGAAAGACGTTCAAATATCTTCCTGGAATTGAGGCATATTTTCATCCCAACCTTGATGATTGGCGAATGGAAAAACTCAAATCAGAGTCTGACAAACTTGTTGAAAAAGAACGCAAGAAAAACAAAGAAAAGATCAAGACAGAACTCATCATAACAAGCGATGATAATGATGACGTTGTTGATATTGAATCAAAGAATGCGTTGACAATTGAGGATGAGGACGAAAGCAAGAACACCAAACACTTCAATCCACTCAATCGACGACATCATCTTGTTCTTTTGCCAAAGAACGATCAAGGTCTTCAAGAACTTTTCTATTTAACATCAAAGAGTTTCCTCGAAGGATACTATCGATTTCCTCGTATGGACGTTCGTATGATCAAGGAGACGATAACCAAAGGAAACGTTATTGCATCAAGTGCATGTTTAGCGGGAATTTTTGGGTTTAACATTTTTCAAGCATTAAAGAACTACAAGTTTGATGACATCAGTTATGATCTATTTAGAGATCCGGTCATTAAAGAAGCATGCGTTAACGGCATAGCCAATGGTTACGATATTTTGGTTGATGTGTTTGGACAAGAAAATCTATACCTTGAGCTTCAGTTCAATAAGCTCGGTGCCCAACACTTGATCAACGCTTCAATCATTGAGTTTGCAAAACGTAATGGTCTGACACAACAACTTAACGTGACTTGTGATGCACACTATTACAATCCAAACGTCTGGCGTGAACGTGAGCTCTATAAGAAATTAGGGTTCATGAACTACAAGACTTACTCTCCGGATAGTCTGCCAAAATCAAAAGACGAGTTGAAGTGTGAGTTGTATCCAAAGAACGCCACACAAATGTGGGACGAGTATCTCAAGATCAAGGAAACATGTGGTCTAAGTGATGAAGACGATGATTTGATCTGTGATGCTCTTGAAAGAACACATGACATCGCCCATCATGTTATCGGTGAAGTTAAGCCTGACATGAGCATCAAACTCCCAAAGACTCTCGTTCCAGAAGAAGAGTCTGGTGACTCTTGGCTCATCAAGATGTGTGTCAAAGGTCTCAAGAAACGTGGGTTGCATACTAAAAAAGAATACGTTGATCGTCTAAAAGAAGAGTTGAACGTTATCACTTCAATGAAGTTTAGTGAATACTTCGTCACGCTTGCAAAGATTATTGAATTAGGCCGAGGTGTCGCGCTGATCGGCCCTGGCCGCGGAAGTGGGTGTGGTTCTCTGATCAATTATCTTCTTGATATAACAGACCTTGACCCGATTGAGTGGGATCTTCCTTTCGGTCGATTTCTTTCTGTTTATCGTGTCGGTTTGCCTGACGTTGACACTGACGTCTCTGATCGTGACAAGATCCTTGATGTCATGCGAGAACAATTCGGCAACACTAACGTCGTGCCAATTTCAAACTACAACACAACAAAACTCAAGTCTCTCACCAAAGACATCTCTAAGTTTTATGGATTGCCGTTTGATGAAGTCAATATTGCAACAGCAACTGTCGAACAAGATGTCAGAAAGGCAGTGACAAAGCACGGTGATGACAAGAACTTGTTTGTGTTGACATATGATGAGGCGATGTTGTATAGCAAGTCATATCGAGAATTTATCGAAAAATATCCACAAGTCGGTGAGTCGATCAAAGTTTTGTTCAAGCAAAATCGCAGTCTTGGGAGACATGCCGGGGGCGTCCTTATATGCGATGACTTGATGAAAAAGATGCCTCTCATCACCTCTAAAGGTGAACCACAAAGCCCATTTGTAGAAGGCGTTTCCTACAAACATTGCGAGAAGGTAGGCAATTTCGTAAAATTTGACATTCTAGGACTTGAGACTCTCAGAATAGTGGAGAAAACCATTGAAACTATGCTAAAAAGAACGGGTATCGTAGAAATTAGTCTTGACGGCTCTCTACACAGGCTGCCGTCAAACGTTTACGTAAAACTTGAAGATAATCAGTGGGTTCTGGCATCAGAACTCACAGAGGAATCAGATGTCATGATACCCATGGAGACGAAGAATGCATGAGTGTTTCTTTTGTGGAAAGTCTTTCAAATGTTTAGGAAAACATAACAAAATTCATTTTGAAGGTCCTAACGCAACGATTCAAGCGTTTGAAAAAATAACAGGAGAATCTGTAGTCGAATTATATCAAAGTGGGAAAAGTGCCACTGAAATTGCAAACATCATTCGTGATAGATGTGTTGGATTATTTCCGTTAAAAGGTCACGTTCTTTCGTTCTTAAAAGAAAGAAATATCACGAGAAGGAAGACTGTTGATGCAATGATTGTGTATTACGAAAGCAATCCTATTTGGAATAAAGGTCTGACAAAAGAAGAACACGAATCAATCAGACGTTATGGTGAATCACGTACCGGATCGAACAATCCAATACATCACACGACTCCAGAACAACGTTCTTATACGAATTACGTCACCAAACTAAAAAGACAGAATAGAACATCAGAGCTTGAACAACATCGTAAAAATTGTTCTGACAAAACGTCTCAATGGTTTGAAAATAAAGAGAATTATGATTTATGGAAAGAGAAGTATGATGATGCTCGTGAAAAACAAAAGACAAACGTCCGTCAAGGCGTCAGAAAATATTACGAGCATTACGCAAATCTAGACCAAATAGCTCCAAATAAGCTTGCGACGATTAGCAAACCTGAACTAAAAGTCAAAGCCGCTTTAGAGCTTCTTGACGTAAAGTTTAAACAACAATGGTATTACGCAAGAAGAAGTTATGATTTTTTCTTGCCAGATTATCGACTTGTGATAGAAGTAAATGGGATGTATTGGCACGCTCATCCAACACAATTTCCAGATGAGAACACAGTGCATCCAGATAAAAACGTCACAGTGAAACAAATACGTGAAAATGACGAATTCAAGAAAAATTTGATTATTGATGCGGGACTCAATTTTTTTGTCATCTGGGAGAATGACACTCAAGCGGTTGAAGACATCGTTAACCTACTACGTGACAAGTTGTCGTCTCTTTCCCAAGAATCATCCCTCTCGAGTGTGATATAGGCCGTTTTCACGTCTTGGACAGTGAATCTATCCATGACATAAGTGACGGTTCTGAGTGTCAATGAGGGACATTTGATAAAACGTATGCTACCCAATCCACGCTCAACGTTATAGACATTGAATCATTACTCGCCGCCGCAAGACGGCGGCAGATAATTCTTTTGACAATTTATCACTGGTTCATACAACAATTACTGTGACGGTTCTGAGTGTCAACGGTTGAAAATTCTGTGATGGTTGATTACTATCAAACATAGTTGCCTATCATTCAAGAGAAAACATGAAACCTTCAAAAATCACAAAGACAAATGATGTTGGGTTCGATGACGTTCGGCAATGGTTTGATCAGCACATGCGTGTTGGAAAGATTGACCTTGACGATCAAGAAGTATATAAGAACGTTTATCACCAAGCAAAATGGTGTGGGATTTTTCAGTGCGTTGATGAGTCCACACCAGTCACCATGTCAGATGGTTCAACCAAGTCAATCAAAGATATTGTTCCTGGTGATTATGTCAAGTCATTTAACATTGACACAAGAGAGTTTGAAAATGATCTTGTGTTGAGAGTTTTCGATCAAGGGATCAGAGATTGTGTTCGATTTGAGACAGATCTTGTTGATCAGAAATTGATCTGTACATCAAATCATGAGTTATTGACTAATAATGAAAATGGTTGGTTTGCATGGAAGACAGCAGGTTCAATACCTGGAACGCTTATATCATACGTTGATGATAACAATTATGATTATGCTCATATTTGTGATTTTTCGTCAAAAGCTGGCAAACATCATGTTTATGACATTGAAGTAGAAAACAATCAAAACTTTGTTGCTGACGGAATCGTGGTACATAACTGCACCAGCCGCGGCGCCCAGAAATTCTTTGAAAGATCAAAGCCGAATAGCGTTCTTGACATTGCGGTTTTGACTTCAATTTATCGTCCTGGTCCACTTGCTGCAAAGATTGATGATCTTTGGGCAAAGGCACTTGAAGGTGAGGAATACGATTGGGGCGATAAACGTATCAACAAGATTCTTGAGAAGACACGTGGCCTTTTGATCTTTCAAGAAGGTGTCATGACACTTGCAGAACTTGTTGCTGGTTTTCCAAAAGATAAATGTGACGAAGTCCGTCGAGCCATCATGAAGAGATCGATTTCTGGTGGAGATGCTGCAAAAGCAAAAGTTGATCAATTGAAGATAGATTTCGTTGAAGGTGCAATGAAAAACGGATACACAAAATCTGTTGCAGAAAATCTTTATGAGAAGGTCTCGTTCTTCGCTGGTTATGGCTTTAATAAAAGCCATGCTGTGAGTTACGCTATCGATTCTTATTATTGCGCATGGTTATTGACACACTATGAACCTGAATGGTTGTGTGCATACCTTGAAACGATGTCTGGAAACCCAGAAGACAAGGAACGCGCAATTAGTGAGATCAAGTCACTAGGATACAAGATCGTTCCAATTGATATCAATATCGCGACAAAAGATTGGAGTGTGCTGCCTAACAAGCGTCTTATGCCATCTTTTTTGACTTGCAAAGGCGTTGGTGAAGCGGCAGTCGATGAGATTTTTGAACATCGACCTTATAAAAACATCTATGATCTATTGTGGAACGCTGATGGTTCGTGGAAACATTCTAAGTTCAATAAACGTGGATTTGAATCGTTGATTAAGCTCGGGGCGTTTGAATCAATGGATTTGATTGGCGAAGGCAAGACGTTTTCGTCTTATAAACATATGCATCATATTCTTGTTGAAAACATGGATTTGATCAAAAAGACAACAAAAAAAGAACCCAATCTCGGCCGCAAAAACTTTGACATGTTGTTGAAATCAACTGAGGGAATGGAAGAGTGGACGAAAGAAGAACGTATTGACTTTTACAAAGAACTAGTCGGTGACCTAAATCTTGACATTCTTGTGTCTGACGAGTTGCGAAGCAAGCTACAACGTATGGGTGTCAAGTCAATTGAAGAATGGGAAAACAAAGAAATATACTGGTTTGTTGTGACAGACGTTGTTCTAAAGCAAACAAAGAACGGCAAGAATTATCTTCTAATTTCAGCAGTTGGAAATAACAGCAAGCAACAGAAAATATTCTGTTGGAGCGGTGGCGACCCAGAAAAGATAAAAAAGAATTGTCCTTACGTTGCCGAGCTCGACAAGAGTGATTTTGGGTATTCCACGAGTGCCTTTAAACTAAAAGAGATACGAACTTGACATACAGATGAACGATAAGTACTAACATGAGAATTTTACGACGTTCTATCATCCCGTTTCTTACTGAAGGTAAACTTGAGAACCTTCAGACAAAATATCCTGATTTATCAAAAGAGATCAAAGAATTGTCTGAACGCGATCCAACTTCCACAAAGAAATACCTTGATTATGGCGTGAAAGTGTTAGTTTCTGGCAAGGCGCTCGCACCAGAGATTGGCGACGTCATTGTTCTTTTTCACAAGTATCAGAACAAATTAGACGTGTCTGAACGTGATATAAATTCATGGAAGAATTTCACTGAGCTTAGAGAACGATTATTCGAACTTCAACAATTGACAGGTGGAAAATCTAAGACTGCAAATAAGAAAGACTTGAAAGCAAGCGGTTCAAAAAAATTATACGAAGATGAACAAGTTTTGCTAGTTCATATCATTAGCAAAGAAGCGTCATGCTCTTATGGATCTGGAACAAAATGGTGTGTCACCATGAGAGATCAAAAATATTTTGAAGACTATACTTCAAGAAATGTTATTTTGATTTATCTGTTGCGCAAAGACCTAGATAAAGAAGATTCAAACTATAAAGTTGCTCTTGTTTTTCAAAGAGACATTGATAACAAGATCATTCAACATCAATATTTTGATGCAGAAGATACAGAATTTAAAAATCCAGAACCTTTACAAGATGTGAAGAATCTTCAGCAAGTGTTGAAGATTGCAAAAATTGCTGCAGAATCTGCGCCAAAAAGTAATTTGACAAAACTAATAAATGGCGAAATAACAATAGAACAACTTCCAGAATCAGAGCGAACCGTTGAAGCGTATAAGGTAGTTTTAGAAAAATCTGAACATCCTATGCCAATTGATGTTTTGAAAAAGCTTTTATCTGACGAAGATGAAAGGTATAATTTTGCGTCAATTATTTCTAGGAAATCTTGGATAACATCTGAACAATTGTTGCAGATAGCGAAATGGTGGCCAGAATTTTATTGGTATATCTTAATGAATTCTGAACACAAGATTCCTATAGAAATTGTGAAACGACTTGTAAAAGGCGGCGAAGATCAAAATCTAGAAGCTGTCGCTAGAGCAAAATGGATTCCAGAAAATATCATGTTAGACATGATGAAAACATCCATTCGTTTGACAAAATACGTATTGATTTACGCTCCTAGAATTAAATTTCCAGTTACATTTTTACAACAACACGCCCGTGGAGACACAACTGAAAAAATAGCAATTGCTAAACGTGTTGAAACTCCATGGAGTGTTTTACAAACAATGCTCAACGACAAGAACATGTCTCCTTCTGAAAGAGACAACATACGATCAATAATACTTGAACGCCCTGATGTTCCAATTGAAATGTTGCAACGAGCAGCAAAAGATAAAGATTTTCAGATTAGAATGAGCATTGCAAAAAATAATTCTACGCCTCAAGAAATTTTACGTATGTTATCAACAGACACGCATGATGCTGTCATTAACAATGTTGTGTCAAATCCAAACACTCCGTCAGACGTTCTTACAAAGCTAAGTGGACATGAGTCATATTACACAAGAAAACTTATAGCATCAAATCCTAATACGCCACATGACATTGTTATGTCTTTGAAGAGAGTCTTAGATCAAGAATAATACATTATCACACACGATAATTGATTTTGTAAATTGCGTTATCGTGTGTTAGATTCTGATCATGGAACATCAGAATCAACGACCTGCGTACTACAGTTCAGAAGTGTTAGAACTCACTCTTGATAAACTTATGCCAAAAATTATCAAGTATCTAGCGAGTGAAGATCCTGAAATTGTAAATGATGAAGAATACGTTTCTCAAATTCGTAAATCAATTAGTCAAGCAATTGATTATGAAGATGAACGATTTCAGATTTGTAAGAGTCTAGATCAGGACAGTTGGACAATCGACGGTGCCCTTGAAGACATTATTGATGACGTTTCTCGTTTTCGTGATGATGCATATGACATAGTCATTAAAAAATGGATTGAAGATAATTCCATTGTCGCTAAAAAATCTATTGGTGACCTTGTTAAGTTTAATAACGCAAGAGATCTATCAAAACTTGTTGCTGGCGAAATCATCAAAATTGATGAGAAACGAGCAAAATATCTTGTGTTCTCTGCAGAGTTAGGTCATGTGAAAAAAGGTTGTGGCACTTTAGGCAATTACATCACGTTTGAAGAACTTGAGGCATTAAATCCATGAAACAAAAAATCATTACGTTTTTTGGTGCTGATATGTGTGGCAAAACAAACATTGCCGCAGAGTTGTCAAGAAGATTGGAAATTCCGGTGTTTAAATCGTCTAATGAACACGAGAATTTTCTCAAATCGTCTGATAAGTTTGTTATGGCAACACGATATTCTGATACCAGAATGCTTGATTTTCTAAAGCAAACAGGTCATAGTGTCATCTTTGATCGAGGTTATCCATGCGAAATTGTGTATTCACAATACTTTAATCGACAGTCAGATCCTTCTGTGCTTCGATACCTTGATGAGAGCTATGCTAAACTGGGTGCAGTTCATGTTTTCTGTCGTAGAAGTTCATACAAGGGAATTGTTGATGATCTTGATCCGAACAGACTAGATTCTGTTGCGTTGTCAATCATTGATCACAAATACTGGGAGTTTGTCAAGTTTTACACTCGATGTAAGGTCATCACGTTAGTCGTTGATGATGAAAACCTAGACAGAGAAGTGACTGAAATCATGAGTCAACTTGACGTTGGCTAGTCATGTCGTTAGGAGAAATTTCAAAATGTCAATGATTGAATTTGCAGCAACGTCTAGCGAAAATTTGTGTGTTGAAACATGCGAAAAATCTGGTTTGGTTATTACAATTAGCAACGGCTTCACTTATCATCACGAAGATACAACGTACGTGTTTGATAAACAACACATCACAGATGCAAAAAAACTTGCACAATTCATTTTAGATTGGGTGAACAATCAATCGGAGACAAACAACAATGACATCATTTAAGAAATTTTTAAGTCGTTGTGCATTCAAATTCTTGGAATTTATACTTGATTTTTGTGATAATCTGACGTTTGGTAAAACTGTCGTGTTAGTTTTGTGCATGTTTTTATTGTTTATTCTGTTTTCCAGTTGTGGAGACCCAGTCTATCCAAATCCAAAGGCGACGCTTGAAAAACAAAACTACACGAATATTGTTTTTCAAGGTGGTGAAGGAAAAGGATGTCGCGATTATGAGATTGTCACACAAAGATTTAGCGCTAAACGCGATGGTGTAAAGTGGTCTGGCGTTGTTTGTTGTTATGAAGTGCACAACGATAGTGATCCATGTACGATTAGAGCGATTGGGCAGGTGTCGGAATGACGATGATTGACTTTCAGGTACGATCTGATGAAACTTTATGTGTTGAAACATGTGAAAAATCTGGATTGGTTATCACAGTTTGCAATCAATATGACGATCAAACTGCGACGTATGTGTTTGCTAAACGTCATGTAGAAGATGCAAAAAAACTTGCACAATTCATTTTAGACTGGGTTGATTCTCAAAAGGAGATAGAAGGATGATTTATGAAATTAATGTCCCTCATCTCAACGAAGGGTACGATGTTGCCTGTGATAAATCTACGTTAGCTATCACTGTTTGGACTGATTATAAAAAGTTTGAAACTGCAACACTTGTCTTTGATAAAGATAGCATTGGTGAAGCTAAACAACTTGCTGAATTTATTCTAGAATGGATTAACGATCAGAAAGAAGACGTCAAATGACAAGTTTAGAAAAGATTTTGATTTTTGTTTTACTCGCAGTATTGTTGTACCCTTTCGTAGTTGAGATATTGAAATGGGTGTTTGTCATGATTGTCCTATTTATTGAATGGATCACATCATTTAAGGTTGTGAAGCGGTAAAATGGCAATCTATGAATATGAGTGTAACCACGGCTGCGGAGAGTTTGAGGTTGAAAAATCAATTGCTGACATCGTCGATGTAGAATGTCCTGTCTGTGGCGTCATTTCAAAACATCGTCTTATTTCAACTAGCCAACATGTGTATGGAAGTCACATCCATGCCGACAAAGTAAGATACAAAGAATCTGCCAAGACACCGTTTCACGAAAAAAAGTAACAACGTTTATATACGCTTTAGTTCGCTAGGTCAAATTGATCTAGCGAATTTTGTTTGTACAACATTTACTAAATGAATAGGATCGAACACATGACTCAACACTTGTTAGTGCAACTTCAATTGTCAAACTATGATGCAAATGGCGTGTTTATCCTTGAGGCTGATTCAGGATTTCAAATGTGTTTTGGTAGAATTCGTGAAATGTTGAAGTTGAATAATGATCTAATGATTGACGTAATTGGCCCGCATGAATCGCAGGTCAGAACTTCGCCACACAAAATTGTGCCAGATCTTTTTGACACTAAACGAGTGCGCTGGCTTCCGACGTATATCATACCTAACGCTCTTGCAACACGTTATGATTTTAACATGTCTGAACTTGCGACACTTCTTTTTAGAAAACGACCGGTAAAATATGATGCTGTTTACGTAAACGATCCAATGTTACTACGAAACTACAGAGCGTTGTTTTTTCTGTATGGCAAATACATGCCAAAGTTTTTTGTGCATTCACATTTCATCGATAATATCGAATGTCCGAAGTTTCCAATTGAAGCTTCATTGTGGCAGGGTCAAGTTGAGGCGGCTCGAAAGGCTGATTTCAATTTCTGGCAATGTGAGACTTCAATGAACGTGTTTTTTGATTCAATGTCAAAAGAGTGTCAACCACACGTTGTTGAAGAAGTAAAAGCCAAATCGTTACCGTGGGACGATGGCTATTCTGTGAGTGAAATCACACAAAAGCCAGACCTCAAAAATGTTAGGTTTGACCTGACAAATATCGTAAATCAAACAAAAGACAAAGTCGTGTTGTTTGTTCCAAATCGAATTGGTGGTCTCGGCAGAAGCTCTGATTACACTAATTGTGGTAAGTTTGTGTTTGACATTGTTCCAGAGATTTGGAAGCGTCGTCAGGATTTTGTTGTCATCACTGGAAACCCGTCACAAAAGTTTTCAAACAGCGAAGTGTCAACACTTTGTCCTGCACATCTAAACGTTGTGCCGGATGCACCAAATCGTGATGAATATCGTTTGATTGCAACAATTAGTGATATCGTTGGAGGATTTTATACAGTTGACACGTACGGCGGGACGGCTGCACGAGAATGCATTGAATTGGGATGTATTCCACTGTGGCTTGACTGTAATGAATATTCTCGAATCGCTCGAGAGGCTTCTGTGAGCCATTGGTTGGCAAAGGAAGACTTTTCTAACATTGTTGACGTTACGTGTCAATTAATTGATGATGTGATCAAGTTTAAAAACAACAGACGTCGCAGTCCTGATTATCTTGTTGAAGGTGTTCAAAGCTTACGTGAAGTCGTTCGTAATCGTTGTTCATATGAGAAAACAACTCCAGCAATGATGAAAATCATGGGTTTGCTATGAGCGATTCAGAAAACAAGAACGAAGAGTTGATAAAGCAAATTCAAGAAGGGCTTGACAGTGGGTTCTTAACAGAGGAAGAAAGCAAAATATCTTCTGTAATTGAACGTTTGCGAGCAAAACGAACTTCTGAGGTGAAAAAGTGAAAGAAATTACGATTGAACATTGGCGTAAGTTTTTTCCATTCAAAGAAGTAAGACTAGAACAAGAAACAGCAATTAATTTTGTGTTGAACGCATTCGTAAATAAAAACAAACGGTATTGTGCAATAGAACTCGGAGTAGGGAATGGAAAATCAGGAGTTGCTGTCACAGTCGCTAATTTTATTAATGAATACATGTCGTTGGGCCCAGGAATCACTCCCGGTGCATACATTTTGACGACACAAAAAATATTGCAAGAACAATACATGCGTGATTTTTCACGTATTGGGATGCTCACAATCAAGTCTGCAAGCAACTATCAATGCAAACATCACACAAATCAATCATGTGGTGAATCAAAGAGAGTTCTCGCAAAACTAGGCAAACAGCTTGAAGGCACTGACTTTGCAAAGTGTTGCAAGACACAATGTGGATACACGCTTGATAAACAGGCATTTATCAACGCTTTTCTTGGAATCACTAATTTTCCATACTTTCTATCAGAGACGTCGTACGCTGGAAAGTTAGAGCCTCGGAACTTGCTTGTCATTGATGAAGCACATAACACTGCAGAAGTTTTGTCATCGCACGTTGAAGTGACGTTTTCTGAGCGTTTTGCAAAAGACGTTTTGAAATGTAAGATTCCAACGTTAAAGACTCAACAAGACGTTGTCGATTGGATTGGAAAACAATATCGAACTGCACTCGTCAAATACATAAAGAGCATTGAAAAGGCAATTGAGTCAAATTTGATAAGTGGGTCAGCAGGGTTCGGTGATTTTGCAAAACAGTATGACATGTTAGATAAGCACATATGCAAAGTCAATCGATTTCTTGAGACGTATAACACAGAAAATTGGGTGATGAACGTTCTAAAGAGCGAAGATCGAGTAAAAAATAAACGTGGGTTTCGAAAGTTTGAGTTTAAAACAATTGATGTGTCAGGATTCAGTCATGAATCACTGTTCAAGTTTGGTCAATTTGTCCTGTTGATGTCTGCAACGATCATCGATAAAGACATTTTTTGCAGGTCTTTAGGAATTGACGTTGAACAGTGTGAATTCATTTCAATTCCTTCGCCGTTTCCTGTGGAGAATCGACCAGTTCATTACTTTCCAGTTGGAAAGATGTCAGCTGATTCAATTATGACAACGTTACCAAACATGGTGATGGTCATCAAAGAATTATTGAACGCTCATGCCACAGACAAGGGAATCATACACGGGATTAATTGGAAGATTGTTAATTACATTCGAGACAACATAAAAGATCCACGATTGTTAATACAAGACGAATCTAATAGGGATCTGATTTTACAAAAACACTATGAATCATCAGAACCCACTGTTTTGGTCTCTCCGTCAATGCTTGAAGGTGTCGACCTAAAAGATGATCTCAGTAGGTTTCAAATCTTTTGCAAGATGCCGTTTCCGTATATGGGAGACGCCGGTGTTAAAAAAAGAATGGAACGTGACAAGAATTGGTATCCATATGTGACCGTCAGGTCAATTATTCAAGCCGCTGGTCGTTCTATTAGAAATGACACGGATCACGCGGAGACGTATATCTTAGATGAATGTTGGGAAACGTTTTATCGACAGAATCGTCTGTTGTTCCCTGACACGTTTAGAGCAAGCGTCATCAAGTCATGAATTGAACAGTTACAAATTATTTGATAAATTTGCATAGATGGAAAAAGTTTTGGTTACAGGTGGAGCGGGATTTATTGGCAGTAATCTTGCTTCACGATTGGTTCAAGAAGGATACTGTGTAGACGTTGTTGATGATCTTAGTTCTGGACATGCAGTGTTTATACCAAAAGGTAACACTGGCAAAGATGTTGACATTTATTATTGTGATTACACTAATGAAACAGTCTTACACAAGATACATCAACAACGTTATCAGACAATATTTCATCTTGCTGCAACACCACGAGTAAGTTATTCTGTTGAGCATCCGTACGAAACAACAAAAAATAACATCAGCAAAGTTGTTCAATTGTTGGAAGCGGCCAAGGGTAATGTTGGGCGATTTATAAACACGTCATCGTCATCTGTTTATGGTCTTGCTTCACTCTTACCGACACCAGAATATTCTGAACATAAACCTATGTCGCCATATGCTTTGCAAAAAGCAACGGTCGAGACGTTCTGCAAGATGTTTGGCGATCTTTATGGTCTTGACACTGTTTCAATTCGACCGTTTAATGTTTTCGGACCGAATCAACTTGGTAAGAGTGCGTATAGCACCGCAATCTCAGCTTGGTTATATGCCGCAAAACACAATAAACCATTACGGTCAGACGGTACTGGTGAACAAAGTAAAGATATGACATACGTTGATAACGTTGTTGACGTATTTGTCAGATGTGCAAAACATAAGGATCGTTTTAATGGTGTAACGTTTAATGCTGGTTCTGAAGGTAGCGTTTCAAATAATGAAATTCTAAAATGGTTTAAACAGGAATTCCCAAATTGTCAGATTGAAAATGCACCTGCAAGAAAAGGCGACGTGCTCGTAACAAAAGCAGACATGTCTCTTGCGCGTAAAATTTTGGGTTGGAAACTTGTTGTTCCATTTTGTGATGGTCTAAAAATGACTCGAGACTGGGCAATCAATTCACGTTTGTTCTAGGAGAAATTGATGAAACTAAATAAAGTGTATTCAAATTTTACAGACTGTTATTACGACTTGATTAATGACGTTTATTACCATCATGAATATGAGTCAGCGCCGCGTGGCATGAAGATTTACGAGAATCTAGCTGTTCAATTTGAGATAACAAATCCACGAAACAGACTTCTCTACATTCCAGAGCGTGAATTTAGCATTCAATATCTTGTTGCTGAGTTGCTGTGGTATACACTTGGTGAAAACTCAACGGAATGGATTTCCAACTATTCGTCGTTCTGGAAAAACATTTCAGATGATGGCACAACTGCTAATTCAGCTTATGGTGCTCGAATATTCAAGACACATCCCAGAGTCGCAAACGGACTGTTTACTCAATGGCAGTACGTGATTGATGAATTGAAAAAAGATAGAGATTCTCGCCGAGCCGTGATTCACATCAGAACGCCTGATGATTCGCATCATGCAAAGTTGGATGTTCCTTGCACATTGACTCTGCAATATTTTATCAGAGACAACAAGCTTCATTGTGTTGCAAACATGAGATCAACTGATCTGATCTTTGGATTGAGTTACGACGTTCCAGCATTTATGTTTTTTCAAGAACTATTGGCTCTTGAACTTGGTGTAGAACTTGGTTCATATAAGCATATCAGCAACTCTTTGCACATTTATGAAAAGCACTTTGCCATGTGTGAAAAGATGATGAATACATGTGCTTATCGTGGTCGTATTGCCCATGAAGAAATGCCAGCGATTACAGAGTTCCCACCAGTTGACGTGTTAAACGACATTCAAAAACGTGCTCGTCAGTGTTCTTCAGAGCAAGAGTTACGATCAGTAACACTTGACAATCTAAAAGACGAATGGAAAGACTGGGCATTAATTCTGCTCTCCCACAGAGCAGGAAAGTTGAATCTTGAAGAACTCAAAAAGGAACTGATTCAATCAACCAATTTTCCTGGATGGCGTAGGTTCGCTAAGTAAACAACTCCTCCTTTATGGGAGGTGCTTTGTGCGGGAGACATCACAAAGCACCTGTTTACCAGGGATAGCGAAAGCTACGTTGTGATTAGGGATCCAGACCGACGTCCGAATGCTTCCTCAGTTCAGACCTCTCGAAGACATCTTTGCAGACAAGCCAGAGTTAGGCACGAAACGGAAGATGTCCCAACACCGGATCACAACATTCCCGAGGGGAGACGGCTCGTAAGGGCCGCGTTACTAGGCCCGTAAGGGCTCCGCAAGGAAGATATGTCAGTATTTGTCCTAGATAAGCGCAAGAAACCTCTGATGCCTTGTACTGAGAAACGGGCAAGGCTTCTACTAGAACGGAAGAAAGCGGTCATTCACCGAATGGTTCCGTTCACGATTCGCCTCAAAGAACGCGTAGGCGGAGAAGTTCAACCCGTCGCAGTGAAGCTTGACCCGGGGTCAAAGGTCACTGGAATCGCCATCACCCGTGAAGTGGGTACCGAAACGACCCACCCTATGTTCCTCGCCGAATTGCATCACCGAGGGGCATCCATCAAGAAGTCACTCGAGCAACGCTCTGGTTATAGACGTCGACGAAGGTCGGCAAACCTTCGCTACCGAGCCCCCAGATTTTCCAACAGAACGAAGCCTAAGGGTTGGTTGGCCCCCAGTCTCCTACATAGGGTAGAGACGACCTTGTCTTGGGTCAATAGGTTCCGACGACTGGTTCCGGTCAGTCGAATCTCGATGGAGTTGGTTCGATTCGACCTACAGAAGCATCTCAATCCAGAAATCTCTGGTATTGAGTACCAACAAGGGGAGCTTCAGGGGTACGAAGTACGGGAGTATTTGTTGGAGAAGTGGGGTCGGAAGTGTGCTTACTGTGGGGTTGAAGGGGTTCCACTTCAAGTTGAGCACATTGTACCGAAGGCTTCGGGTGGCTCAAATCGTGTCTCGAACCTGACGTTATCGTGTCACACATGTAACCAGAAGAAGGGTTCGAGGTCTGTCAAGACATTTCTTGCGAAGAAGCCGGAGGTGCTCAAGAGGGTTCTTGTTGGTGCGAAGGCGCCATTGCGGGACGCAGCGGCGGTGAACTCGACAAGGTGTGTTCTATACGATACACTCAAGGCTACAGAGCTACCTGTCGAAACGGCTAGTGGAGGTCAAACGAAGTGGAATAGAAGCCGATTTAGTATACCGAAGACTCACGCACTCGACGCTTTATGTGTGGGTATATTAAAAGGCATCAAAAACTGGTTACAACCAACGCTTGCTATCTATTCTACAGGTCGGGGAGTCTACCAGAGGACGAGGGTTACGTTATGTGGGTTCCCACGTGGGTACCTAATGCGAAAGAAGTCGGCGTTCGGATTTCAAACTGGCGACTTGGTTCAGGCAGTTGTACTGAAAGGTAAGAACGTGGGAACCCACACGGGACGTGTAGCGATTCGGGTGACTGGAAGTTTTAATATCCAAACAAGTCACGGGTTAATACAAGGTATTTCATATCGTTACTGCCGGATGGTCCAGCGTGGCGATGGGTACAGGTACGAGATTGGGCTCTTCCCAACTTTCAAGGACGGGGTTTTTGCCCCGAAGAACCAATGAAAAAAGCGTTATCATATGATGACATCACTCTAGTCCCACAATTTTCGTCGATTAGATCACGTGATGAAGCAGACACTTCAATTAAACTTGGGAAGTTTAATTTGAAAGTTCCCATTATTTCTGCGAATATGGATACGATAACGGAAGATGTCATGGCAGTTTCATTGTATAAACTTGGCGCAGTTGGTGCGCTTCATCGGTTTATGTCAATTGAACAAAATGTCAAACAATATTCAAATGTTGTTGAAAATGGTTGTGATTGTTGGGTTTCAATTGGTGTTAAACATCCTGAGTGGATTGAACGGTTTGCCGCGTTGTATGATGTCGGAGCAAGAAATTTTGTTGTTGACGTTGCTCATGGCCATTCAGTTCTTGTGAAAGAGACTGTTGAGAAAATCCATAAGAATTGGAGCAATATCACAGTTATGGCAGGAAATATTTCAACTTATGAAGCCGCGAAAGATTTGATCTCTTGGGGCGTTCATATTCTAAAGGTTGGAATCGGTCCGGGTTCTTGTTGCAAGACTCGAGTTGTTACGGGCCACGGAGTTCCAATGTTTACAAGCATCATGGATTGCTTTTTAGCTGTTGATGAATCAAAAAAAGATGTTGCTATTGTTGCTGATGGTGGGATTCGTTCTAGTGGAGATATTGTCAAAGCGTTAACTGCAGGCGCTAATGCTGTGATGATCGGTTCATTGTTTGCTGGCACAAAAGAGACACCAGGCCACGTTGAAACGTCATCAAGTGGAAAATACAAGAAATTTCGTGGGATGGCTTCAACTGAGGCACGTTTAGAACATAAGATGTCAACGTGTTCTGCTGAAGAAGGTGTTTCATCTGTCGTTCCATATAAAGGAAAAGTTGAAGTCATCTTGAATGAACTCAAGATGGGTATCAAAAGTGGGATGTCATATTGTAATGCTAGAACAATCAATGAAATCTATTCACATGCACAATGGTGTGAACAAACACACTCAGGATTTATTGAAGGAACACCTCATATTTTTGGTGTAAAATGAAATCATGTTGACAAAAAATCCTGAGTTCGTTGTTTTTGCAGGGCCGATGATGTCTGGAAAGACATCAAAATTATTGATGACAGTTGAACGTTATAAGTTTCAGAAACAACACGTCTTTGCGTTCAAACCAAAGATTGATGAGAGATATTCTGTTGATGAAATTGTCACCCATATGGGTTGGAAGCTTCCAGCAACATGTATTTCAAACGGTAAAGAACTTTTATCTGAAGTCTTATCAAAGTTTGATCTTGACAGTAAGGTTGACAACACAGTAATTGCAGTCGATGAACTTTTCATGATTCCAGGAGTTGCAGACGAATTGATCTGGTTGTATAAAAATGGCATAACGATCATAGCGTCGACGCTTGAACTCTCTTCAAATTGCACGCCATTCAACGAAGTTACTAAGATTCTACCTTATGCAACAAAGGTTGAAAAATGTTCTGCAGTATGCACTGTGTGTCAAAGAGATGCATTTTATTCATGGAGACGATCTTCGGAGACTGATGAAATACTCATCGGCGGATCAGATCTATACGAAGCTAGGTGTTATCTTCATCACCCTTTGATCAACGGAGTTGACAGATGAAAAGAACACAATGTGCAGTTTGTAAAAGAGAAACATATCAATCACATTCTCGTGTTGCAAATCCTTGTTGTGAGGATCATTATATTGAATTTCACAGTAATGAAGTGATAACGTTTCAATGTGAGATTTGTCATAAAGAATCAGAGACAACTTCATCATTTCAAAGTAAATGGTGCAGTTGGAGTTGTTATGTTAACAGGACTTCAAGTGACACATCAGAGTCGTATGTCAAAATTTTTGACAAAAGTTCCGATCCAGCATGGCATTTGCCAAACGAACCTTACATCAATCAACACGAATTTGATAGAATGAATGTGTTGCAGCGTGATAAATCAATAAGGTTTTGGTGTCGTTCAGAACGTAAAATTACGTACGTTGATAAAACAGGCGTTACAAAAATATACACACCTGATTTTGACATTTATTATCATGATGGTTCTGTTGTGTCAGAGGACATATATGGGTACAGTGACGAAGACTCCAAACTAAAAATTGACACGGTGACTGCCAAGCTGCAGTTAGAAAATATCTCATTCAGAGTATTGAATGATAGGTGTCACATTCCAATAGAACCTGCAATGTCACTCTATGTGAACGATTATGGTACCTGGAAAAGACCAACGTTTCAACACATTTTTATGTCAATGGCTAGTGAGATGCGGAATCGATCAACTTGTGTTAGAAAACAGGTCGGAGCGGTTTTTGTGGACACGGATTTTACACGAGTTTTGTGTTTTGGTTATAACGGTGGAATTTCTGGTGACAAGAATCAATGTGAATCATTGTTACCAGGACAATGTGGTTGCACCCATGCTGAAATCAACGCAATGGTGAAGTCAAACGAATCATTGAAAAATTCAATTTTGTTTGTCACGACAGCACCTTGTAAGGCATGTGCCGCAGTTCTTATCAATAGAGGTGTCAGTACAGTGTATTATCTAAATACGTATCGTAGCAATGCTGGCATCGAGTTGTTAGAATCAAAAAACATCAAAGTCATTAAATGGACACATTTTGTTGACAAAGCTCAACGTAATAATTTTGATATTATTCATCGTTTTACGAAGAGCTCTTCAAGATTTGATATTTAAAACATATGAAGAATTTAACTGAAGATGACGTTGTGACCATCATCCGTGAAGAATGGTCAAAAAAGATGGCAATTCTAAAAGAAGAACAGACTACTGTTTTAAAGACTCCTGTCATTAGTTCAGGTCTGAAAATTAGACATAAAACGTCTGGAACCTTATATACAGTTGATTCTGTTGGACCATCTACTGTTGTTATAAAAGATCCTGTCGGCGCACAAAAAACAATTCCTTCAGACAAGATAGAATCAGAATTTGAGTTAAACTGATGATTAACGAAAAAGATCTAAATAAGATTGTTTTGAAATCTTTGGCAGATGCTGGAGGTTTGTTATTTGAAGATAAGGCGCAGCAAAACGAAGCTTACGTTGCTCAACCAAAACCTTATGCAACTGCTACAGAATTGTTATCTGACAAAGCCAAGCAAGCTCACCTTGCGATGTATCAGGCACACGTAACAAAAATCAATGAAATTAGCATTAAAATTGATTCTGCAAGTAGAGAAACAAGTGAAGATGGTTCAGACTATCGTAGTTTGAAACAAGATGAAGTCCATAACTTAAATGCAGTTTATTTACATGAATTGTATTTTGCTAATTGTTACGATCCTCATTCTGAGATTTTCATGGACTCTCTTGCGTACATGCGACTAGAGAGAGACTTTGGAACTTTCGCAGCTTGGCAAACTGATTTTATGTCATGTTGTATGTCTTCACGTGATGGATTTGCGATTTGCGGATATAACGTCTTCTTACGTAAGTTTGTAAACACGTTTGTTGACGATTATAGTGATGTGTTAATGTTAGCAACGCTTCCAGTTATTGTAATTGACGTTGCTGAACATGCATATTTTCATGATTATCTGCAAGATCGTAAAAGTTACATCGTGGCCATGATGCGCGAGTTAAACTGGAACGTGATTGAAGAGCGGTTTAAGAAAATGGACAAAGTCGGCGAGGCACTCAAGTGAAACATAAAAAACTAAGAGATCTTATTGTCTTTAAAAAGATAATCAAAGAAGACGCAACTGCTCCATTACAAGCTGCAGATCCAAATCAACTTCAAAATGATTCGTTTGATGCACAAGTTGATCGTATTTTTTTGCAAAGTGATAAGCAAAAAGATGATGAAAATCAATTTGAGAGTTTCTTGCGTGAAGAAGCTGATGATGCCGATAACACTGAAACGTCAACAAAACAAATTGACGCGGTGTCATTTGCAGATGGCATTGCAAGACTCGCCGAAAAATTTGAAAACGTCATTGACGTTAAGGGAACCATCGTCCGCAGAGCAATAAATTACGTTACAAAGAATTATGATCCAAAACAAGCAAAAACCGTCCAACAAGTGTTAGCTGGTAACTTTGGATTAGAAGTTACAGACAATCCCAGCATGGATGACGGCGAAGGAGATAAAACTCCTGTGGCAAAGGGTGCAGGTCCGACAGGACAGGAGTAGTAAATGAATCCAGTGATTCAAGCACGTAAAGACATTCATGTCTCGTTAGAGACAGAAGTTTATGACAGGATGAAAGTCATATGCTTTACAAAAAGATTGTCTTTGTCAGAAATTTTAAATGAATTCGCCTCTCTCCTTGTAAACGACAATACGTTTTGTGTTACAGTTGTTGATAAGTTGTTCACAAGAAAACTTAAGAGTCAAATAAACGAATTGCAAAAGAAAGCACAGTTTTCTGTGCATGATCAAAATGCAATTTATAGTCTTCTTGATGCTCAAAAAGACAATAAACTTGACGAATCGGAACTAGAGGACGATACATGATTAAATTTGCAAAAAACGTGCTTGAAACATGTACAAATGTTTGTAACTTACTGTCAGACGTAAAACGTTTAGCTAAAGCAGTTGAAGAGATGTCTAAGTCACACGTTATGCTTAGCAAAATATGTCAAGCAAACAATGAATGTATCATCGAGCTTTATGAACTTTATGACAGTCAATACATTCCAGAAAATTACCCAGTTGATGAAATTGAAAACGCAACTCCAGTAACCGTTAGTGACGCAAAAAAGAAGCAGATGAATTGATGTCAACGATAGTTGTTAAACTTATTTCATTTTTTAGACGGTATTGGTATGTTTTTGCAATTATCGTTGCTGTCATTGTGTTGAAAATGTTATTTAGTAGATACGATTCAAACATCAGTGACATGTTTCAGAAAATACAAAAATCTCATAATGATGAAATTTCTTCAATGAAGCTTGCTGCTGAAAAACGCGAACAAGCAAACGTTGAAAGTCTAAAACGTTTAGAAAGTCGTCTCAATCAGATTGAATCAGAGTATGTTCTTGCTAAACAACAATTAGAACAAAAAAAGACGTCAGAAATTAAGATTATCTTGGATACGTCAAAAGACGATCCTGATAAACTTGCTAAACATTTTTCGTTAGCAACGGGATTTAGAATTGTGATGGTTGATTCGCAATGAAACGATTTTTATTATCTGGATTGTTGTTATCGTTTATATTGACATCGACTGTTGCTATTGCTGACGATGTGTCAGAGCCTCTCGTTGCTCCGTTACGTCAATCACAAAAAGCTCCGTTTTCTGGTCTTTTGTTAAACCCACCAGCGGCTGCAAAAATTATTGTTGATTACAACAACATCAAAACGCAAGTGGAGATTGAAACGACAAAAGCTGTTGAGATTGAAAAAGCAAAAGCTAAAAAAACGATCGATGATTTAAAGACAGAGCTAGAATACACAAAAACTGTTGCTGATGCAATCACCAAAAGTCGTGAAAAGCAAGTTGATGTGTTGTTGCAAAAAGTGAATGATTTAGAAAAAAATCGTTCTGATCCTGCGTTATGGTGTGGTATAGGAGTCGCATCTGGCGTTGTTGTAACAGTTTTGACGATTTTAGTCATCGGCGCTGCCAAGTAAACACAAAAAGACGAATAATTACTGTAAAGAGGTTTTATGGCAGAAGCAAATGATACACCACAAGCATCGTGGATTTGGATCAAAGACAGTTCGGGATACCCTTCTGTTACAGTTACGTTTGCTACGGTTTCATTCTGGGTGACGACTTTACTCGTCATTCTTTCTTCAGTTGAGAGTATAGGAAGCGTCAAATTTAGACCTTTTGACGTAGGAGCTGCGGGCGCATATTTCGTTCCAATCCTAACGTTGTATTTTGGTAGAAAATGGACTGACGCAAAGACTGGGATAACTTCAGCTCGAGAGGCGCTACCAGGAACTAACCCACGATTGAGTGATGATAAATGAATGTAATAAACAAAAACGCAGTTCGAAATTTAGTTCGTGAAGCGTTTGAGAATAATGATGATTTTAAGATCGTTCTTGATCCATTTGGCGAGACGGAAAACTTTCCGGTGCAAGTAAATCCAGTCCTAGACACTGGAATCGCATGCATAGACGTCTGCAAGAGTGACGATAATTTCGTTCCAAGAGATGGAATTGAATTTCAGATTGCGATCAAAAACCTTGTAAAAGAGTTGCCACCTGAGGTCATTCCTCATTTATACTTACAGCTTAAAGACATCATAAAAGACACTGCTGACGATTTAGAAAATGATAACCTTGGAGAGACAAAAGAAATGAAATCACGTAAACAAAAAATTACCGTAGAAAACCTACGTAAAGTCATCAGATCTATCTTGAAAGAGGCTCTTGATAAAAAAGATGAAGATCTTGATGAGCCCGGCTCGACTCATTCTGATGACTACGATGTTTTTTCTGGTGATCCAGCGTTATCGGAGCCTGATGATGAAGACCTTGCTGATGATGATGACGATCTTGAAGTTCCTTATGATTCAACACTTGATGATGGGTCTGATTCTGTTCCTTATGAAAATGACTCAGACGATCTTGAAGCATCAGATTGGGATCCCGAGACTGATGACGAAGACGATGATGATCTAATGGATCCGAAAGCTGGCAAAAAGAAGCCGAATCGTCAGAAAAAGGGCGTCGGTTATAATCTTCAAAATGACGGTGAGTCATTTGAGGAAATCGCCAAAAAGTTGGGTATTTCAGTCGCTGGCGCAAAACGTCTTGAAGTCGTCGCACTTGCAAAGGTTGAGTATCTTCATGATCTAGATGAAAAAGATCGTGGCGAGATAATTGCGACTGCGGTTGAGGACTACATCAAATATCTCAGTAAGAGCGGTGAGTTGTCGAAAGAAGAAGTCGGTTTGATGAAGCAACACCCAGAAATTGTTGCAAATCTTGACGGTTTCCGCGAACACCTTCATAAGTACGTTAGAAATGCCATGAAAGCAGACGGGAAAGAATTCTATCCCGGTGCTGGCGACGACGAGTGATTAACACATAACTGTTACTTCGTGGCGGAGCAATCCGCCACGATCGTTTAAACAACATGAAAACACAAAAAACATTAGGAAAATTGATGGAGGGTTACTTGACAAAGCCAAATTCAAACGCTCCAGTTAACGTTTCTGTTAGAGAATTGCCGATCATGCCACTAAATCGTTGGCAACTTGAAGATAAACGAAAGCTAAGAAAACGTTATTCGTTTGAAACAATCTCACAACGCAATCATTTTATGACTCAATTGTTGCAATACGAAGGAGAAAAAAATCATTTTGCTGATTTGGCTGTTACAAACGAATATGTCGAGGTATGCATATACACAAAGAACATAGAGGCAATAACTGAGCTCGATAAAGAATATGCAAAATTTGTTGATATACTCTACAAAGATGTGATGTATGTTCCTGAGCATGAGCCAAAACTTTCTTACTAGCCCTCCAATTGAAATGGTCAGCAAAGAGCTCGAGGGTGCCCTCGATAATTCTTATGACGATGAATTGGATAACACTGCAACGCTATTTATCAAATTTTCTGAACGCACCCTCAAGGTCACTGGAAACTTGAGTGCATTGACATGTGTCAGAGGTTGCGTTAAAGAGTTGAGACTTGATAACGTCAAAAAAAGAGATGCGCTCGAGGCGTTGAATCTCTTTAGCACTCGAGATAGACTGTCACCAGCGACACCAAGCAATCCTGTCTTTGAAAGAGCGTCATTAAAGATCACAGATAATCAATTTGTTTTTGGAATGGCGCTTGAAATGTCAATCACGGAATTCAATTATGTTCTTGATGATTGTTGTTTTGTGGTTCGTGATATTACGTGACCATAAGTATCATTAGAGGATTTATGGAAAAACTAACAGAAGAAACTGAATTTGACAAATTCATGGATGAAATAACTAAAAAAGAAATTGCTAGCAAAAATGAAGTTGTTGTTGAAGAGACACGACCAAAATTGCTACAACGCCGTCGAGAGAATCCATTACATCAAATCGTTTACAAAAGGAACCCATGAAAAAGATAAGAAGTTCAGAAGAGGCAAAATACTTTCTTGAAAATGTCTCAAAAAATGTTCAACTGAGATTATTTCGAGAAATGGCCCCAGACGGTGCTCCCCAAGCGACTCCACCGCCTCCCCCGGCACCACCTCAACAATCATCCCCACCTTCAACAATGAGTGTTAGCAAAGTTGCAAGCGGTGAGGCAGGTTCAAGCGCCAACCCAGAAGATTTGCAAAAAGGCAACATCACGATTGAAATGATCGTTGAAAAGCTGAATAGCATACGTTCTGGACGATCGTTTAAAGATCAGAACATTCTTGCTCAGATGAGCACGTATTTTGATGATTTGAATGACAATGAAAAACTTGCTTTGTATGCGTTCCTTAAAGGTATCTCACAAATTGTGACAGGCGAAATCAGCGGTGAACAAGCGATGGATCCACAAAAGACCCATCCTGAACTTGAGGTCACGTCAAAGGCAGAGAAACAAGTTCATAGCATTAAACCGAATATCATTAAAAAGCCTAAAGCACCATCTGCACCACAAAGTCAAGAGAACACCGCCGCACCTGCACCAATTGTTCCTAAGACGAGATAACTTATAAATTGACAATCTGTAGTTTAGTTTCTGTTAGTGTTAAAAATCGTAACTTACAATAACCAAAACTTCAAAGCAATTCAATCGGAGAGTCTGATATCGTTTGATCCAGACTCTCCGATTGTTTTAATGCCTGAAATTACGTCAAAAGAATTCAAAGAAGCAAAATTGAATTCGTTACAAGAATCATATAATGAATGGTTAAGGACATGTAAAAAACGGATTGCATTTAAAACTTGGTTATTGATTCCATATGCAAAACAATTACAATCAGAGATTAAAAAAATCTATGATGCATATGATAGATTCAAATCACCTTTTTACACACCTGAGTTTAGAGAGCTAGTAAAAGATGCAAACTCTTTAGGATTGGGCGATGACAAGATAATGTCATTTGTAAACACGTTATATCATTTGCGATACGTGTCGTATAAGACATGTGAAGAATTGTTTTTTGTGATGTATGAGAACGTGTCAAGACTTTTTCAGTTTAGAACGTTTACACTAACTTCCAATTTTTTCTCTGAAATTGTTATCACTGAACCTTGGCAACAAGAGCAGATGGAAAAAACGTTTGTGTTGAGCAGAGAAACTGGAAAGGGAGAGTTCGGCTCATTATGTTTTTTTTCAAACGATTTTCGATGGCCGTCTAAATTGGACGGGGATGTTGATTATCTAATTGATTCAAATTGGATACCTGTTGAATGGAAGTCGTGTAAAACAAGAATTAGAAATATGAGACTTGGCGCCACTGATTCTTGGGCAGATTCTGAGACATACAAAAAAATAATGCTTGACGCCGCCCTCAGAAATTCCTCAATTAAAAAAGAGGTAAACCCTAAGACAATTGCTGAAAATGCTCCAGATGTCACACGAGTGTTTGGAAGTATAGAATTATTCATACATTCTATTAGACTTGACATACAAAACGTGATTAAAAAGCGTATGATGTTTGTTTACGTGTCTGATGAACATACTATCATAAACGTAAATCCTGACAGCGTTGAACCTTATGGTGTGACATCCGAAGGGAGATTTTTGTTCACAATTGTGCCAAACAATCGTCTGAACATGAAGTAGAATGTAATTTATGAACAAGCTAGTTACGTCTTGTGGCTGCTGTGTGGTTAAATACATTGATGACATTCCACACGTGTTATTAGTGAAACCCTTTGAAAAACTAAATCTTTGGGGAATACCAAAGGGTCACCTCAATGAAAATGAATCATACGTTGATTGTGCGATCAGGGAGACGTTTGAGGAGACGGGTGTCAAAGTTGTGATAATTGAACAATTGTTGTCAGTGAAAACGTCTTATCGTAAGGAGACTAAAACTGTTGTTTCGTTTCTTGCAAAATTAGAAGATCAGGGTGCAGTTCCGTTTGTTGCTGATAATGAAAACGTTGCAGTTGCTTTCATGCCAATTAGCGACCTGTCTAAGTTTCATGTTTATCAAAGACCACTAATAAAACAACTTGCAAGCAGAATTGCAGAACTTCCTCAATCACTGTTTATTTGACATCTGTCATTCAACCCATTCAAAGGGTGACGAACTGTAATAATGTCGTCACCCTTAACTATTTAATGCTATGAATTCAATTGAATTATTGAGAGAGTACGTTATGACGCTCTTGAAAGAAGAGGGCGATTATGGGTATTCTGGTGACGCGTCCAGTATGATGGGCACGATGGGATATAACGAATATGGCCCATCATTGAAAAAAATCTTCATTGATCCTTTTCTTGACGTTGGTAAAACTGCGACAGCTGCAGTTGCTCATATGGGTGTCAGAACAAAGTCTTTATTAAAAATTGGAACTGAAACAGTTCTTACGACATTCATTCCATTTATGGAAAGTAATTACAAAATGATCTTTGATCATGAAAAGAAAGATCTTGCAAGAATCCGTGACAAGTATAAAGACGTTTTTGCTGCAAATTCAAAAGCATTTACAAAAGACGTGATGTTGTTATCATTTATGATATCTCCAACTGCGTTTATTTCGACAAAGTTAATCTCAAACAGCCCTGATTTGGCTGTTCACGTTCTTGAAGTTCTATCTCATGGTAATGACAGTTTAAAGCAATACGTTGAAGACATCAAGAAACGACTGCAAAATATTGAAAAAGAACTAAAGGATGACATTGCCAACTATCGCAAAGTCAGTCCAGAACGTTACGTAGACACAAAAGTTCGAGGCCCATATTTCACAAAGAAAAAGAGAGATTTGTTGCAAAAGGCCGGGATCAACGATTCCCATGATCGTGGTAACGTAATCTTGCAAGAGGCAGTTTCAAATGCCGAGCAAGCAAAAATTGATTTGTTATCTGAAGTCTTTGCTGATCCACGAGTGAAATCGATGTTAGAACAGTCTTCAATGACAAAACAAATGCAAAATGATGCAAAACAAATCACTGCAAAAATTTCATCCGCAATTTATAACGAAGCACAAAAAGTCATGTCTGCCAGATCTATTGGAGAGTTAGAAAGACTGACAAAAAAGAATTTTGGTGTTGCTCAAAAATTGCAACAAGCGCCAGAAAACGAACGTCAACAACTTGAAGAAGCAATGTTAATGCAAGTAAAAGCTGCCACAAAAGCGTTTTACGTAAAACAATTGACTACAGAAATTCAAACATTACAAAATCAAGGTATTGATTCAACTAACATATACATCAGAACGTTGCAAGGTACTTTAGATAAAGTTGCTTCACTGAAGTAACACGGAGAAATTATGGAAAATACCACTCAAGATGTTTCAGAGAATACAGAAGTTAGCAGCGATGTGAAAGTTGTGACTCGAGAGTTCACTGATCGATTGACTGCGATTGATAATGAGATTGAATCGCTAAAGGAAGATCGTAAGGCATTAATTGATGAGTTTTCAGAGAAGTTGGATATGAAAACACTCAAGGCGGCAATGCGAGTGGTCAAGATTGAATCTGGTGTCGCTCATAAGGACACTTACGATTCGTATGTCGAGGTTCTCAAGGACAATACCTAAACAACTAAACCATGAAAGACAGGTTACGATGCCATCTAAAAAGACGAATCAAAAGCGTGTGAATGATGATTGTAACCTGTGTCTTTCAAGAGCAGAGTTAAGTCATTTACGAGACTTGTTTAGCGTAACTGTTTTAGATCAACCTGTAACTGTCAGTCAAAATCTGACAAGTGTTAATGGGTTTAACGCTGAACACGTGTTATGGCAAAAAATAGCATTGCTCTGCAAACAACAATCTTTACCAGTTGATGACTCAGCACCAGATTATTCTGTTTGGTACACAGAATTACCAAGCCTTGGCATTTGTAAAAAATGAAGCCTTACACTATTGGTCAAATCATATACGTTGTATCATCTGATAACGTGTTGCCATATCAAGTCGTTGAAGAAAACGTGAAGTCGACGTTATCTGGAACTCAAGTTTCATATGTCGTTCGATGTGGTCCGAACAACGATCATATTGAACTATCGAAAGTAAACGGCGAGATTTTTACGTCGATTGCAGACGTTCAACAATCAATGCTCTTGAAGGTGACAGCGTTTGTCAATAAACACATCGATCAAGCAATCAAAAAAGAGCAACTATGGTATTCAGAAGAAAAGAGTCAACCACGAGAAAAAGTTGATGACGTAGTACAAGAGACAATGATATTGCCAGATGGCCGTGTGGCCAAGGTTAATATCAAGATGCCTACTTAACTTATAATGAGAGAGTCACAAGCTGATGTGATAAGTCTGGGTTTATTTAGAATGAAAAAAAATCTTCAGAAATTTGATTTATCAATCAGCTTGTGGTTTTCTTCTTGGGACAATGGATTGACAAATCTAACTAAAATAAAGGGCTTATTGACGCCAGAACAACAAAGAGAGTTGACAATTTTAGTTGAAAAGTTTGAGAATTCAGGTAAAAATTTAATGACATTTTTACGTACATGTAGGAGTCAGATACTTAGGGATAGATGACTCTTTCGACTACGAAATCTAATGAACACACAGACGAAATCAATTTCGTCTGTGTGTTGGTTATTTAAACGACATGGAGAAGTAAATGTACGAAATATACGATATGCTCTTTTCAATAAAAAACTACATAAAGGCTGTTGTCAGTGAGTGGCACAAAAACAGTCATGGCGTCAGCTCACAATCAGGAGAGTTGACAGTCTGTGGAATCGATTTTGTTGCATTCCCTTTACAACGAAGACCAGTTCAGGTAAACGTTGAGTTTGAAAGTCAGTCAACGACGCCGTGTAATCCAGACGAAGACGAACTATTGTTCAGGATTTATCGCACTTGGTTCGGTACGTACATACTTTACATCGAGTGGAGCGTCTCTGGAATTAGAGACGTCAAATGGAATGTCAAATACTAGAGCGTTAGTTTACGGTTGGTATTTTCAGTCAAACGTTGGTGACGATCTGTTCATGGATGCGTATCGAAATCTATTTCCAGATTTCACGTTTACGTTTACAACAAGAATTACAAATGAACAATTAAAAAATTGTGATGTTGTTTTCTTTGGCGGTGGGTCGTTTCTGTATGCTGATGTGAAATGTCAAGACAAGAGCAAATTGCTGAAAAAACCGATATTTTACGTTGGCGTTGGAATTGATGACGTCGTCCATCCAACACACGTCGAGCTATTAAACATTGCAAAAGTTGTTGCTGTAAGATCTGAACCATCGTTGAAAGTGGCGAAAACGTATAGCGATAACGCTATGCTAATACCTGATATCGTGTTTTCATTGCATGATCAAGTTGAAACAGAAGAAATAATTGAAAAGAGTGTCTTGATACTTCCAAACATATGTGTTGTTCCAAAGTGGAATGATCAGAATTGGAAGCATGCGTCATGGAATTATTTCAAGTCTGAATTTTCACAATTTTTAGACGTGTTAGTTGAGGATGGATATAAAGTAAACTTGTTTGCGATGTGTAAAAACGATAGCATGCATGATGATTTAGCGTCATCAGAGATTGTTAGTCAGATGAAACATCGTCATCACAGTTACGTCTCAAAAGACAACAATGATGATTTTTCATCAATCACAAGACTGTTTTCAAGACACCAACACATCATATCGCAGCGCTTTCATGGAATTGTTCTTGCTGATCTTGTAAAAAAGAATCCTGTCACTGTTAGCCATCATTCAAAGTTAAATTATGACGGGACGACAAATTACAATCTTTCATACTACAACGGGTCAAAACAAGCGTTTATTGATACGTTTGAAAAAACAAAGTCAAGTTACGTTGGCAACAAAATCGATCTAGAATCATTTATTGTTATGAGACGCAGAGTTCTCGACGCCCTTTAGGGAGGCTGCCATGAAGTTTGTTGGAATTAAGAAAGATCGAATTCAAGTCGTTTCTGATAGAAACTTTAAATCTGATTCTTGTCGTGTCATGGAACTGCCAGAAGAGTTGTCAAACGTGTCTGTTCAAGACTTAATATCTGATTACAAAGTGAGAGATAACAAAATCGTTCCAAAAATTTCTAACAAACTTGCATGTGATATGAAAGTTGCTCTTGTTGGAAACTGGAAGATGCGTTGTGGCATATCAACGTATTCAGAACAGTTATGGCCAGCCGTGGCCCCTAAAGTGGGCCATGTTAAATTGTTTATTGAGCATAACGATTCTCCAACTGGCGACGTTCATAAATTGGGAGCAACCACTCTAAGTGACGATCAAGTCGTTTCGTGTTGGAATCGTGGTGGTTCGCTAAAACACTTAACACAAGAGCTGAAAGCGTATGATCCAGACATCATTTGGATTCAGCACGAGTTTGGATTGTGGAGCAATGCTAGCTGTTGGCTTTCATTCATGAACCAAATTTCAGAGTATCGTAGAATCATCACTATGCATTCAGTGTTTCATCACAAAGATAAATTAATTTGTGAAGCTGCAATGCCAGAGATCATAACGCATCTTCAAGGTGGATATGACACGCTCAAACTTGAAAAGTGTGTTCCTGGTAAAGTATACGTCGTGTCTCACGGATGCTCTGAAACAATCAAAGAACCCAAGTTGTGGAACTACTATAAATCAACAAAGACGTTTATGCAATTTGGGTTTGGGTTCCGCTATAAAGGTTGGGAAAACAGTATTAGAGCGACTGCGTTGCTTAAACAACGTTATCCAGACGTGTTTTTTACAGGACTTTTTTCTGAATCTCCTTTTAGTAAGGCAGAGCATCAACTTTATTATGATGAACTCATGGATTTGGTTGAACAACTCGGAATTCAAGAAAACGTTGCTTTACTACGTGGATTTCAGTCTGATGAATCTCTTGATTCGTTCTTACGTACCAATCAAGCTATTGTGTTCCCGTACGTGTCTCATCCTCAGCACGAAGTTTTCGGTGCAAGTGGAGCTGCTCGGCTGGCGTTCAGCAAAGGTGTAGCGACGATCAGTTCAAACGTGAATCACTTTAGTGACATACCAACTATTAAAGCTGAGACAGTGGAAGAACTTTCATCAGCGCTTGAAAGTGTGTTGACTGATCAAAAAGTGAAATCACAACAAATCATTACACAAAATAATTATGTCAAGGAAAATTCTTGGAACAAAGTCGCAGATAGACACATTGCGATATTTGAGAACAGATATGAAAATTTCAATAAACACAATTCGTAAAATCATACTTGAAGAGATGGTGAAAATTTCGCCATCGTATCAAAAGAAAGAAGACGTCAAAACCGAGTTGCAGGAACTTGTGAAAAAGTATGTGCAAAGTGGTAAGATAAATTCAGATGAAGAATTGAAAGTCTTTTGGGATTCAATTGAGTTGTCAAAGACAACATTGAAAATGATTCCTCTCAACGTCTGGAAAAAACTATGATCGTGCTTGTCAGCGGAAGTCGTCATTGGAAAGACGAACAACTTGTCATTGATGTTTTGTCAAAGTTTCCTAGTGGAACAACTGTCGTTCATGGCGATGCAACGGGTGCTGACACGATTGCTCACGTGGTAGCTGAAGAGCTAGGATTCAAGATTGTTAAATTTCCAGTCTCACGTGATGATTGGAAAAAAATGGGAAAGGCCGCCGGCCCGATTCGTAACAAGAAAATGTTGTTGGAAACGAATCCTGACGTTGTCGTGGCTTTTCTTGATGAATCAGCTCCTAGTCCTGGCACCAAAAACATGATCAAAACGGCTGAATCGTATGGATATGAAGTGATTGTAATTAATCCAACCTCAGAGTAGTATTTGACTCATGTCAAATTATGTTGTCATAGTTCTACAATGTTGTGCTTGGTTTTATGTTAGTGGCGCGATTATTGCTGGAATTTATGCAGACAATCACGGTGGATATAATACGTCACAAGTGATTGCCTTTATTCTATTTTGGCCTTTGTGGTTTTGTAGGTCGCAGATTATTGCGTTCAAGCAAATATGGAAACGTGAAATTGGACGTACCTGGATTGTATAGTGACGATTGAGTGAATTGACTCGTTTAGAATTTGTTTTACACGAAAGGTCGATAAATGTCAAACGTCGAAGTGAAACTTGATCGAGGCGTGTTTCATTGTGAAATCGTGATTCATCCTGACTCTGTCAGAGTCAGGGTTGTTAACGTGGACATTCCTGTCAATCATATTTTGGGACCATACTGCGACAATCCTTTTGAAGCTGCCGGTGGGAAGTTTAAACCCTTGATCAAAAACGTCATGTTGCATGTTGCATGCACTAACAATGATGTCCATGTTGATGATTTTCAAGACGCGAAGGTTAGCATTCGTTTTAAAGACAAGAAAGTCACTGTGACATGTGATGAAGTCGAGTATGACCCTCACTTTTATTTGTCTGGCATGGTAAAAGAGACAGTAACTGAAGAAGTGTAAAACCTTTCGTTTCATGTTATGTTTGTTCTGGGTGACTGATTGGATGTGACGATCAGTCACCCAGAACGCTCTCAGATAAATTAACAGGTGATTTATGGGTTTCCATACAACGAATAAGCAAGGTCATTCTCGTCGCACTCCGTGGGTTTTTGGTAAAAATCAATCCCCACTATCACAAATTCCTAAAATGTGGACTCCTTGTGACTTTGGATCGTGTTCTAAGTTGAACGTTGCTCGACAATATGACGAGAAGACGACGTTGACTGACGTTATTACGTGGGTCCCAAAGCACGTGGTAAGAGTTGTTTTGTTCGCTGGGTTCTTGGTCTGGTTTCATCATCATGTGAATAGTTCAAAGGAAAAATCATGATAACACTCATTCTTTTAAGATCCGATAACACCACAGCTGAAATTTCAGTTGAAGATTGTCATCCTTGTCGATATGAAGTGAGTCCCGATGATTGGGAATATTGTTCTGCTTCGGAGTTAGGTGATTCAGCAGATCACAAACTTCAAATGCAAATGTTTCACAAAGGAGAATGGCAGGCGTGTTTGATCAAATCAAACGGTACTTGTGACGTTTCTATGCAAATTGTGATTCATGAACCTAACATTCCATTGTCAGTCATTAAATCTGCACTTAATAACGTTGATGAAATAAACCAATTTCTTGCTAATTGTTCCGTTCCTAGCAAGGTTATTTCACAAAGTATTAAAATTGAAGCAAACGTTGTTGATGATGGCGGACGATTTTATCGTCTTCGTCACCCCCGAACAGGTGCCCTTTGTGGATTGGTTGAACTTTCGCCAGAACGTCCAGTCCGCTATGCACCACGACTGTATAAATCATCAGTTAAAAATGAATTTACAGTTTGTCATCTAAAAGATGTTCCACATGAAATCTATTTAGGTGAAAATTTTCTCACGCAGACATTCTACAAGGGAAAATGGTTTGATTATGAAAGTCAGAACGCGAACGATGTTTGTATTCATCTAATGTTCGCAATGGAGCAAGAATACCTGTCTTCTGAAGATGGAGTTTGTGACTGTCTAGATGATGCAGAACAAATTGAATTGCTTTTAGAACGTTGTGGTTTATCTGAAGCAGATGTAAAAATTCATGATGATTATGATTTTGAAATTTACGTATCAAAGGTTTGAAAGCAAATAAATGCAAACGTTTATCATTCTTGATCAACAAGGCGAAAAAGTTCAACTGTCGTTTCCTGATGATCATCCCACTCGTTATGAAACTAAGTTCGGATACAATTACTGCGTTGCTGAAGACTTGTTTCAAGATGCGAGTGAGGGTTTTGAAGTGCACCATGCAGGTGTTTGGAAAAAGTGTTCACCAAAGTTTGATCAACGTTTCAGTGTGATTTTAGATTTTGAAATGGTGACATCGTATCATCAAGCAAACGTTTGTCAACTATTATGCAATGAAGCTGCGATAAATTCGTTCATTTCTAATTGCGGAATCATTGGGAGTGTTGTTTCAGACACGATTAATTGTACCACCTCAGAATCCAAACGTTCACATAAACATACAGAATTTTTGTTGTCTAACGGTGCACTTGTAACGATGAAAAAATCTAAGCCTGCTCGTTATAAGCACAAAGAATTGCCAATAAATCATTTCGTTTTATGTTATTGCGATGAAATTGAAGGCGTCATTAAAAATGACGTTTGTCATGGTGATAAGCTTGAATTTGAGATCTACCACAATGGAAAATGGATAAAGTGTACACCTAAAAATTATCTCAAGGTTGAACTTGAATTTACGTTAGAAGTTCCACGACAAAAGTATGATTGTGACACCATCGCTGATAACTTGACAAATCGTGATGCTTTGCATGACATGATACTTGCGTGTGGAATGACATCATCTATCACGTTTGATACTCGTCTTGATGTTTCTGTTGGAGAATAAAATGGCAAAAACGATTCAAATTTTGATTAACGGCAAGAAAGTTCGTCTAAATCATGACAGACCTGCAAGAATCACTTATGATGGCGTAACGTATCATATGGGGACGTTAGGTGACGTCATTACATCTATTCAACGTCATCGGCCGGGCGAGTTAAAGCAATCGTTACAAGTAGTCTTTTATAACAAAGATTGGCAAAAATTTGAACTAGATGACAGCGACACTCGAAGTGGTGAAATGAGGGTTCAAGTTAGTTTTGTGTGTGGATTTCAAAATAAAAACGTCAAAGAATTCAAAGAAGAACTGCAACAATACATTTATGATTTTGGTACCGTGTTTGAACTGGAAGGTGTTGTTGATGTTGAAGATGTCGCAATTTTTGTAGATAATAGTGAAAATCTCATAGGTGGCTAAATGTTCACTGACACTAAGGGCTTTACGCATTCTCCAAATAGACACCCAGATACGCTTTTTGAAGTGGACGTAGTGTATCTGGGTACTGACCCAGAAATGTACCACGAGACCCACGAACTGATTTACACAGACGGGTACGTGGCGCTCACTGTGTATGAATGTTGTTATGTGTTATGGAATGTGATTTCTGGAAAGATGTTGTATGGCGCATTGCACAGTCCTGTTTCTGACTGGAAATTACACCCTGATTCTTTGACCAAAATTAAACAACTTAATAGAAAGTAATGCAAACATTCATTGAACATGAACCCGTAAGGTTAAAGTCACTGACTCATGATGAAATAAATCAATTACAACATCTGGTGAATCATTACCCAGTTGATTTTAAAACTGATGATGAAGAAAGTTTGTTTCAACATCGATTGAAACTTGCATCAGAAGGAAAGATATCGTCAAACGTCTGGTTGTTTAGGACGAATGATGTTTTTGGTAACGTAATCGGTTGGACGATGTTTAGTGTATGTCATGATGTTGATGATTGTTTGTTTTCGTATGCAGGCTTTTATGTAAAGCATACACATCGTCGATTGGGAATAGGTTCTGATTTATACAAGAAAGTTTATCAATGGGCGGTTGATAATAACATAGAAGAAATACGCACCCAACCATGGAACTCTCAATCTCGAAGTTTTTTCAAGAGTGTTGGTTGTGTTGTCAGAACTACGTCATTGTGTCTAACAAAAATACGAAAGTGAATCATAAATGAATTTCACCGATGCGATAGCTCTTGTACAATCAAATTCTCTGTTGGCGAAAGATGATATGGAATTTGGTGTACGACAAGTGTATGAATTGTATGATGATATTCGTTCCATGATTACAATGTGGCAGGAAATTGGTGTTTTATCACCTCGTTCAGTAGAATTTTCTTTAGAGAAAAGTGATGGATTTTATGGTCCTAGGTGGTACAAATGCCCAAAACTGTGTTTAACACTTCACACGAAGTTTGGCGTCAAATATGTCTACTTTCAACCAGATTGGGACTCATCTCAACATTCTGAAAATTTAGTAATTGAAGTTCGTCGTGGTTTAACTGACACTCCACAACTGAGTTACAAAGGCAGACTTGTTTGGCGAGGTAATAAGTGGGTTCATCGTCGATATTATTGGTATCGATTGTTTTGGCCTGTTTACCGTGATTGGGAACAGGAATATCTTGAACTTATTCTTAGAGATGCAGGTCTATTTTAAAGGAAATTAATACATTGATCATAACACATACCGTTACAAAGACAATTACTGAATCAATCACTGATGACGTGATTTGCAACAAGTGTGGAAACAGTTGCAAGACGAATGGTGGAATGACAATGGACGGTTTGCTTGAAGCATACGTCTGTGGAGGATATGGCGCAAGACTTGGTGATGAAGTTGAATACAAGTTTTCTCTTTGCGAAAATTGTCTTGCAGAGTTCTTCAAGACGTTCAAACATTCGCCACTCGTTAGCGACGCAGAAGACGAGTGTATGAAAAAAGAAATCAATGATGAACGTCTTGAAGAACTTGAAGAGGAACGGCAATATCAAATTGCATTTGAGCAACATTATGGTCCAGACAATATCATGTTTGGACCTTATAACGAAAGTGACACATAAATGAGATACTCTAAATGGTTACCAGTGAACATGGTTTGGAACCATTCAACGCAGCAGTATGAAGATGCTGAAGAAAAAGCATTTGAACGAGACAAGTATGACGAACTTGTGAATGAACTAACAAGTAATATCGTAAAGTTCGATACACCATCTGAAGATGATTATCAACATTATTACGAATGGAGACTGAAACATAAACGTCGCCATGTTATGATGAATTCCCATCACACGGAATTTAATTTCATACAAGAACTTCTTAAACTTGCAAAGTTAGAAAATAATCAATTTGCAATAAATTGTCTTCAATACGAATCGTATAATCACGAACAAACAAAAATCATTGCTGAAAGTGAGGCAGTAAAACAATATTACATTGCTGCACATCAACGTTACGAAAACATTAAAAATGAAATGATGTCTCGTACGTTTTATCATAGCAAGTTTAGAGTTCCAGGTGCTATTATAAAAGTAATTGATGAACAGCTTATTGAAAAAACTTTAATCTTAGGTGACGTCGATATTTGTGGAAATATTGGCACTTGGGTTGATGATAACGAATATGACGACTATCCAGGCAATCGTTGGACAGTTATTGCTGTAAAAATTCCACTTCGTAATTTCATTTCAAAGATTCGAAAGTCATAACACATGGGATATCACATAAACAAAAATATGACAAAAGGCGTCTATGGCGAAATCTCTAAAATTAGAGAAGAACTTGAAGAGCTTGAAGACGCCGAACGGCAAGGAAGCGTAATTTTGGCTCTTGTAGAGATGAGTGATCTTTATGGTGCACTTGAGGCAGTCGTGGTGAGTTATGGTTGTACGATGTCAGATCTGAAAAAGATGTCAGACTTGACAAAGAGCGCTTTCCAAGACGGAGAAAGGGAGATGTAAATTGGTTCGTAACATGATATGATCGTTGTCATGGATAGAGAAACGTTTGATAAGTTGATGCGAGAAGAGTGGGAGAAGAACACCCTAATACCTTATAAACAGCATTGTGATACACTCTATTTCAACATGCTGTGGGACCTTCGGGACAAACTTTACGATTTCTTCTATCCGTTGGGCATTTCTGGATGTGGGATTCATGATGTGTCTCGAGTCGCAGCAGATTTTGCTTATGCTGAGTATGATGATGGCGACCTGAGTATCGTTGTGGCCAAAACCCACTCTCCAAAAGAGATTGCAGAACGCTTTGTGGCCTTCGTCCGGAAATACAAACCGGACTATGAACTGAAACCAGCAACTCCTCACATCGACATTTTCGTCATGTTCGGTTATCCAAGTGAACTGAACCTTGAACGTGTTAGAGCAGAAGCTCTACGACATGGTTCTACATGGGAATTTGTTGGCTACGAAGCTAGGTCATTTGGCATCGAAACACTCAAAGGATTACACTCTCTTATTCCTCGGTTTGAAGAGGAACATCGCCTGGTTCGGGACAGCAAAGATGCATGTGAGTATTTCAAGTATTCCGAGGAGACAAAAGAGATAATCCAACGAATGATTCTGGAACAAAAGAGATAGGAGTGTAACTTGTCGCAAAATTTGATACATTGGGATCATATCGCAGCAGCCGTAGATTATTACCACTGTGAGGGATATCAATACATTGAGGTTCCCTGGTATGCATGTGAAGAAGCGATTAACGTAACGCTTCCAGTTGACGTAGTTCCTCTTAGAACTCAAGATGGAGTTTTGGTCGGGAGCGCAGAACAATCGTTCATTCATTTGTTGTTGAATGGAACGCCTCTCAATGGAAAATACGTCGCTGTCACTCCGTGTTTTCGTCCTGATGTAATTGACAGAACACATCAACGTCACTTCATGAAGGTGGAATTATTCGATACATGTCCTGGTGGGCTTGACAGTCCACAAGCGATCACTTCAAAAATTGTGGAAACGGCACGTATTGCCAGATCGTTTTTTCACACATTGCACCCAGGCGATGATTGCCACTTGCGTGGTACACATGATGGTTACGATCTAGAACTCAATGGAATTGAAATAGGCAGTTATGGTTATCGATCTTACGGTGATTGGCGTTGGATTTACGGGACTGGATATGCAGATCCACGATTTTCAATTGCAAAAAGTCTAAGTCGCGGTCGATTTTAGACATGACACATAACGATTTTTCAAAGTTAGCAGTTGAGTTAGACACGTCAAAACATGAAGTCCTCCGTCGTGCATTGATGTTGCATTTACTGTCAAGTAAAGTGTCTGCTATAAAAGTTGTTCATAACGGTCATGAATGTGTTTTCCTGTTGAGATAAAAAAATGAAAAATGAATGTGTTTTTTCAATTCCACAATTGGTTGTAAGCATTTTTAAGGGTCCTTTCAGGACAAGGAAGCGTGCGGTCAAGTTCTTGTTTCAACGATTGACACGCGGTTGGGATGATTCTGCTAGCTGGAACGTTGCTCAAAACACCGCAGCATACATGTTGCCACGGTTGCGTGTTTTCAGAAAGAAAACGAATGGAACACCGTTTGATTTGACTCTTGAAGAGTGGCATGCAATCATTGATGAAATTATTTGGTATCTTGAAGGATTTGATGATTCGTTGCCGACTGATTTTTCGCCCGAAACTATGGAACGTCACGAAAAAGCATCTCAACTGTTTGGGAAGTATTTTGGACACTTGTGGTGGTGACGATGTCAGATGATTTTGAAAAAACAAAAGCAGCAGCGATTCGAACAGCACAAGCAGTTCTTGCAAGGAGACATAATTTACCATTATATCACGGTGAGATCCATGAGCCGATGCCAGGATACGTCAATAAGCGTTTGCGGAGGTTTAGAACCAGACAAGTTTCAACCATCGAAAAATTTGTGGTGGGAAATAAAAATCAAACCTCATTTGGAGAACCGATGAAAACAATTGACATTGACGATCTTGTTGACGAATGGCATGACAAAAATTGTGACGTGCCATTGTATGAATTTTTAAAAATGTCAAAAGAGGAATTTGACGTCTGGATTCAGTTCCCAAATAAATTGCCTGAAGACCTCGCGTCCAGATTTGAGTGATAAATTTGTGTCTATTGTTTCTGCGAGTGGTAGATTCAATTTACGATCCAAAACAGGAGAACGAAATGGAAACTCAGTCTGTTACACTAACGATTAAGGCACGACAAGGTTGTATGTTCTCTGTTGATTGGGTTAGCGCCATGACACGGATGTATCTCTGATTCGCTGAAGGAATGGGATTTACTTCGAAATTTAATGAATTTCGTTACGTGTATACGCCACAGCAAATGTCTGCTTATCAAAATTATTACGATCATGTTATGCTGACGATTACTGGAAACACAGGCGTGAATCTCTTTGAATTGTTCCAATCAGAAGTAGGTAGACACCACTTGTGCGATGAATTGCAGACGTCACAAACTCCATTTTACCCTCCCGGGATAGTGTATCATGCATTTGCTGATGTGACAGTTTCGCTTGCAGTACAAGAATCGAAACTGTCAAATGATGACATCAAAGAAACTTTCAATGAATCATTTCATAATGAATCTGAGTTGCTAGTCAATTTTCAAAATCAAATCAGAACGTATTCAGCATTTCCAATGCAATTTGTGAAAGATCATCGCACTGGTCATGAAGAGAAAGACCATCAAAAGGTCGTTGATGGTCATAAGTTGCTTCCTTTCATGAAGGCATTCGAACACAGCAAAAGTGAACATTGATTGCAGAAGTGGTAGGTTTGATGCATGAATCATCTCCTCATTGACGGTATGAACTTCATGCATCGAGCTCGTGTTGGATTCAATGAAGGACCACGAGCGCTCATTTTTAACTTCTTTCGAAACCTTCGGTCGCTTGTTGACGTGCTCAAGGCTGATAAAGTTTATTTCATCCTTGAAGGGCGACCGAAGCATCGGTATGATCTACAATCAGACTACAAAGCAAATCGTCAGCTAGATAAAGACGATAAAAACTACGAAGCGAAACTTGCAGAAAACACAACGTTCTATTCTGACGCTACCACAGTAATTGATTGGATGAGATTGCTGCCAATCACTGTCATCAAGCATCCAGATTATGAATGTGATGATGTCATTCATTGTTTGGCTGGCGAATTGTTGGCGATGGGCGAAACCGTCGTCGTGGCGTCATCTGACACAGATTTCATCCAGTCGGTCCAAGAATACTCTTCAACAGAACGTTTTAGTCTTTACAATCCTGTAAAGAAAGTGTTTGTTGACGCACCCCAATATAACTACGTTGACTGGAAATGCCTTCGAGGCGATGGTACCGACAATATCCCTGGAATTCCAGGTTGTGGTGATAAAACAGCGTTGAAGTTGATGACAACGGATTATCCGTCATTGTTGCAAAAATACCTAGCTGAAAAGCCTGGTCGTCAAGAACGGTTTGAAACCAATCGAACGATGATTGGTTTTAGTAAGTCACCTGATGTCGGTCAGTACGAAATTTTTCCGTCAAATCCAGACTTTGACTTACTAAAAGAACATTTTGAAGTATGTCAATTCAACAGCATTGTGAATGACAAATCATGGAAAAAGTTTGTAGGTACGTTTAAAACAAGATAACTTGATTCAAATTTCAATCATGTTTTTGAAGCACCTTTTGGGTGCTTCAGTCGTTTAATCAACATGTATTGATACGTATGGTTATGCCAGTCACAGTAAAAGACGTTCGTTGGGGCAGCTACAAGGATTATGAAGGACCCGTTTATTGGGGGAAAGTTAAATTTCCACAAATTGACGATTCTGCGTCATTTGAACAAAAACTCATGGCGGTCACAACAGCGGCAGAAGGCGGCCACTTTGATGCAGTGAATTGTTATGATTCTTGCATCATGACAGTGGGTGTCATTCAGTGGTGTGATGGTGGCCAATTTTCTGTATGTGATATGTTGGGAGCCGTGGCCGAACGGTGCGGTCTTGAGTATGTCACAACCACACTCAAACCAGCCCTCCAGATGGCTTCAGCCGACTTTAGAAAAAACGGTGCAGGCAAATACAGGTTCTTCTTTGGAAATCAAGAAGTGAATTCTCGGGCCCTTCAAGAGAAACTATACTTAGGCGGTCCCGGAACGTTGGGCACATGGTCAGAGTCAAGAAAGACATACGCAAAAACTTGGGCAGCCTCGATGGCAAACATTTGGGAAAACGACGACGCATGTTCTGCACAAACTGACTTTACGGTGCCACGATTGTTATCATGGTACGGTGTAAAAAAAGACGTGTTGTTTCCCGCAGTTGACGATCCCGGCACAGAAAAATGGTTTGGTGCAATTAAAGCAATCTGCGTTTCGTATGCTGTGAACAATCCAGCTGCTGCGACAAAGATGATTAGTATCGCTGTGAAGTTGTCAAAGTTTGAGAAATGGTCGCCAGCATGGTGTCTTGACATTTGTTACCAACTCGTGATTAATTCTGGAATTGGAATCTGGTCAAGACGTTACAATGAAATAAGAGAGACAGTCGAGAAGCTGTTTGGGATCGAGTTACCGAAAAACTCTTTGGAAATTGCGAAACGATCGTGGATGACAGACGCTTCACTTCATGTTGTTGAAAAACCAAAAGAGTCACCTGTGTATGAAATTGAACCCGTCATGATTGAAGAGGACGTTCCGACAGTTCAAATTCAAGCTTATAAACCAGAACCCAAAGAAATTGTTCAACAGGTCAATGCAAAAAACACAAGCGTCATTCCATTGATATTCGGGTGGTTGTTTGGTGTTTTTGCGATTATCATTCAGATTTTTTCAGGTTTGAGGAGAAAATGATCAAACGATTCGCTATTATGTCAATGGCACAAACACAAATTAAAAACTCTTGTCAGAAAATCGTGCCGTGTTTTAAGGCAGAAATTCTTGCTGAATGCGAAACCGAGCAACTTGCGTTGGATTACATAGAGAATTACTATGCTGCAGATAAACGTCGATATCTAACAACGTTTGAAGGAATTTGGGTAACACCAATTTATTACCCAGACACCTGATCACGCAATCTTTTTTTCTGAGTCAACGTCCATGCTTATGCTCTTTTTTGCGTAAGTGCCTGACTTTGCTGGTTTTGTCATTAGCGGACCACTGATTGATTGCATCTTACGAAAGATTTTTTGCATGCTTTCAACATGTTGTGGTTTGTTTAAAAATGATGGTGTTGACCAAAATCCGCTTGACGCGGCAAGATCACCACATAGTTTTGTTAGCATCGCAAATTGTTCGCCTTTTGGTTCTCTTCGACCCAATAACCATTTTGCGTAACTCGCCGCATCTGTGCTCAACTTTTGTAATTGTTTTGCAGCGACGGCGTCTCTGGTATCGGCGACAAGTGAATTCACAAATTTCTCTGAAACATTCATAATGTTTCTCGTAAATTCAGCGATCTTTGTGTCAATTTCATTGCCGACCGCCTCAGACAAGATAAACCGCAACTGTTTCACTGTCATTCTCATGTTCATAACTATCAATCGTAATGAGACGTTTGATATAACGAGTTAGTTGTTATAAAAAATGTGGTGATAGAATAAGATTGATGTATGGGAAACTCGCATCGTTATTCTAACTTCAAGACAAATTTGAAATTGATTTATGATCGTGTTGCAAACACTGATTTTGAAACATCGTTGACAATAGCTGAAGAAGTTATCAACACAGCACAAGCCTTTATCAAAGAACCTTCGTTCTTCAGCGCATTAAAGGGTTGTCTTGTGTTGTATCGTCAATTTGATTCAATTGGAATATACGTAAACGAGTACTTTGATAGCAATTGGGACAAGATGTATGGCGTGGCACTTGCCGACTTTATCATCGACAACATTTCCAGTTCGTGTAAGGTCAAGACAATTCACACTCAAGACAAAGATATTTGTATCAAAGAAGCAATTGTTGATGGTGAAAAAGTTTCGTGGGCAACAACCACGAGTGGTCCTTCACGTGGTTCTAGTGGAAATGTTTTTGCCAGAGTCGATCGTCTAGAAGAGTCAAAACGAGCAGTCAAAAAGTTGTTGTGGCAAAACATGAAACATGATTTCATTGTCATGCAACGAAATAACACTCCACGTGATGATGATAACCCACGAATCTGGTTTCAGAAGGATGAAGACATTCCCTCACATCCTTCAGAACTTGCAGACAAGTATGTTTCATATCTAACAAGAACAATCGCCGCAGACGTTCCACGTACGATTTTGTTTTATGGTCCTCCAGGAACTGGAAAGAGCACGCTTTCCAGATCAATCGTTGATAAGTTGAAGCTGAAAACTCTTAGAATCAGAGTGGAAGATGTTTCTAACTTGGTTGATAACACCAACATCTTTGAGACGATCGAAATTTTCGAACCTGATGCAATCATTCTTGACGATCTTGATCGAGCTAATTCTCAAGATCACTTGCTTGAAATGTTGGAAAGATTCCACAATCACGTAAAGGTCGTGTTTGCAACTGTGAATGATAGAAATCAGCTTGATAACGCGCTAATGCGGCCAGGTCGGTTTGATGAAATTTGTTGTGTTCGAAAGCTCGATGATATTGTTGCAAAAACAATTCTTGGCGAAGACAACCTTGATGTCTTTGACGATGTCAAAAATTGGCCGATTGCGTTTATTCGAGAATACGTCATACGACGTCGATTTATGAACAAGGAAGAAGCATTGTCTTCGATGAAAGAACTTCAAAAACGTGTTGATCGTCTCTTGAAAAATGATGATCTTATCGAAGAAGAGAATGAAAATCCAACTCCAAAATTCAAAGTCAAAAGAACTTCTGTAAAGTCCAAAAATTCAGCCAAAGAAAAGAATCCAAAAGCTGTTTGGAGCGACATCAACGATCAAGTGTATGCCGATGAAATTAAAGAATCACGATAATTCTCGTAAGCTTTTACAAGAACACTTTTTGCCTGATCAATGGAAAGTGCTCGTTGTGTGTATCTTTTTAAACTGTACACAACGAGCACAAGTTGAAAAGATGATTTGGGACTTCTTTGAGAAGTTTCCAACACCAGAAGCGTTATTAGAAGCTGATGATGTTGACATTGCGAACACAATTCGTTCTCTTGGTTTTTACAACAGGAGAACCAAGCTTCTAAAACGTTTTTGTCAAGAATACGTTAGTGGCAAATGGTCACATGCATCTGAGTTACACGGAATTGGTGAGTACGGCGCCAGAGCTTGGGAAATGTTATGTTTGGGAATAACTGGAAACACGAGACCAAACGATCATGCGTTAGCATATCTTTATGATTTGCGTACATCACAATAATTAATGTACATGTCTGACGAATTATTGCGTGAATACATAGAGCTTGTCATGGAACGTGAAAACGATGATCGCTATCTTAAGACAGCGAACAACAGTTATATTGCGATCTCAAAACTCTTGTATGAATTGCAGAATTCGTCAGATAAAGTTTATTCACAAACGTTCACGAAAGATAAGGGCAAGTATCGATACCTTTATCTTCAAAACGTGTTGCCAAGACCAGAACACGAAGGTGTGTATTTGGAGTTGACAGACAGAAACGTCTCTGGAACGAAAAAGACGGTTTCTGCGACTGCTGGTGTGGCGTTTGATGATGAAACAAACACACGACAGTATATTATTTCAGTGTTTCTTGACATTCCAGAGTCAGATCCAAAACTCTACAATGAGTTATTTAAGACAACAGTTGCAAAGGCTTTTGCTAAACCAGAAAATCGAGAGCACTTCATTCATGAATTTGTTCATGTTTTGGACTTTCGTCGATTATCTGACGAGTACATAAAATCAAGGGCGGCAACAAAACAGTCTCGTAAAGAATCGGGATTGAAAAAAGATTTTAACGCATATGTAAATGATCCACTCGAGTCGAACGCATACACTCACGAATCGTTTGTCAAGGTTCAGAACATGCTTAAAGGCGTGAAATCTTTATCAAAATGGCAAGAGATCATGGGAAATGACGTCCATCAATTCGTGGATAAGTTCATGTCAACGTATCTTGATAAACGTGCAAGAAAACACTGGAGTGAGGAAAATAAACGGAAAGTGCTAAAACGAGCCGTTAGTTTTTACGAAAGAGCGTTGGAAAAAGCCCCGTCATAATTGTTTATAGTTTCACAAACTTTTGAAATTTCATTTGATTTGTTCTTACGCAAATCATCTTCCCACATAACAACAAATTTATATCCAGCTGATTCAAATGTAGAACGCTTCTTAGCATCACGATCCCAAATTTGTTGTGCTGTTAAATTCATTATTGGGTGTACGTAATCTGATACATATGTTTTTGGATTTGTGTGCCAGAAATCTCCGTTAATTTCTACTATTATTTTCTTTTCTTCATGTAAGAAATCAACTTGATAACCACAAGCGTATTTGTTGTGTAAGAAACCTAGTTGTTGTAACTCTGGCAAAACAAATAATTCAAGTTTGCTATTAAAATTTGGGTGATAACCTTTTGACGTAATTGTTTTGTTTCGTTTTTCATTTGCTTCAGGTGATCGTGATTTTATAATGTTTCTTGTCTGATTCTCTAATGTCAATATTGATGAAACTCCGTATAAAGATTTGCACGTAGCTTCCATTGCCTGTTGAGCAATACCTCCTTTTTTCAGTGCAATCCGAGTGCAATCGACTGTGCAATAATGTCGTTCTTGTTTTGCTCTTTGATGAGAACTTCCACCTGTTTTTTCAAAAACTATGTTACATATGTCACATTGAAAAATGTAAATCGTCTTTAATAAGTTTTTGTCTTTTGTTCTTTTTTCAGTTCTCTTACCAATAAATGCCATTGTTCATCCCAGTTTATTGTATTACAGTAGTTTCATGTCTTTAGGCCTTTGCTGTCATTTTGTTGAAGAAATTACACATCGTAATGGGAAAAAAACAATTCATAATATCTTCGACGCGAAAACATTGCAGTTAGGCAGATTTGAACGTTCAGAATATAGCGAAGATCGGATAAGATCAACGTATCTTCATAACTTTAGATCAATTCTTACAACGTTACCAAAAGTTGTTAAGGCAGGTATTAGACATTATCGTATGTCAAGTGATTGTCTTCCATTAAGCGATAAAGTTCCACGTGAATACTGGGACAACACAGAACTTAGAAACTTACTTAAGCAAATTGGTGACTTTACCAGACACGAGCGGATGCGAATAAGCGTCCACCCAGGCCAATATTGTGTATTGAACTCTACACGTGATTCTGTGATTCAAAAATCTGTCTGGGAATTAGTACAACATGCATGGATCTTCGATGCTTGTGAATTTGATCAAACACCTTATTATGCAATTAACATTCACGCTGGTTCAGGTAATCGTTATTCGCAATTGATTGATACAATCAAGATTCTACCTCACACCGTACGTTCTCGGCTCACTCTTGAAAACTGTGAAAGCGTTGGCAATGTCGAGGAGCTCGTCGCCGTCTCTCAGTCAACCGGCGTTCCAGTTGTCTTTGACTCGCACCATCACGTTTTCAATCAGGGTTCTCTTACGATGCAACAAGCGTTTGACGCTGCCTCTCGTACGTGGCCTTCCGATATCAAACCTTTACAACATGTTGCAAACACAGAACCAGGTCTAGAAAATTCTTCTTTCTCTCAGCGTAGGAAACACTCAAACTATATCAATTATATTCCTGAGTGTCAGCTAGAGGCTCTCAAGGCCAACACGATTGACGTTGAGGTTGAAGCAAAATTGAAAAATCTTTCGTTGATTGCGTTGCAAAATAAGTTTGGATTGAAGTTTGCGTGATAAACAATTCAGTGATGTGTTATAAGTTAAAACAACTCTGAAAGGTTGATAGATGACAGAAAACGATTGCGCAGGAAAAACAACAAACATTTTTTTTGGAAGAGAGGCACGTGAACTTCTGGTCACAGGTCTTTTGACTGCAGCAAATGCAGTGAGTTGCACCATGGGACCAAAAGGAAAGTGTGTTCTCATTCAAAGGGACGGTCGCGTCCCTCTTGTCACAAAAGACGGTGTGACTGTTAGCAAATCAATAAACCTAAAAATTCCCATTCAAAGAATGGGCGCTGAATTGATTCGTGAAGCAGCTCAAAGAACAAATGAGGTTGCTGGCGATGGCACCACGACAGCCACAGTTCTAACAAAAGAAATGATTGTTGAAGGGTTGAAGTTTGTCGCTGCCGGCTATAACACCACAGAGCTCATCAGAGGAATTGAGTGGACTGTGAGTGCTGTGATCGGTAAATTGAATGCGATTGCTAAGCAAATAGAGTCATTTGATGAGATTGTCCAGATTGGAACGATTTCTGCAAACGGAGATTCAGACATTGGAATGCTCATCGCCGATGCAATGAAAAAGGTCGGTCGTGACGGCATTATCACAGTTGAGGATGCAAAAGGAATGGCGACGACAATGGACGTCGTCGAAGGCATGCAATTTGAAAGAGGATATCTTAGTCCATACTTTGTCACAAATAACGAAAAGATGCAAGCTGCGTACGCTGACGCATGTGTTCTTGTGACAGACAAGAAAATTTCAACTTTAGCATCAATCGTGCCGTTGCTAGAAGATGTTAAGAAAAACAATAAATCGTTGTTGATTATTGCTGATGAAATTGAAGGTGAGGCGCTGCAAGGGTTGATTTTGAATAAAAATCATGGTCAACTACGTGTGGTGGCAATTAAGGCACCGGGATTCGGTGCGCTAAAAGATCAGTTGCTTCAAGACATCGCAACGTTGACTGGCGCCACGTTTGTCGGCGCAGGTTCTGGAATCAAGCTTGAAGACGTGAGGGTTAAAAGTCACCTTGGGTTGACGAAGAAAATTATCGTTGACGCAAAGATGACGACAATTGTTGCGACAGGAAAGACTGCGGTTGCAATTCAAGACCGTGTCGCTGAGCTAAAAACACAAAGTTCTGATGTGACACTCACCGCTGAAGAACGAAACATTCTTCGACATCGGATTGCCAAGCTTGCTTCAGGCGTTGCAATCATCAAAGTCGGCGGCACAACAGAAGTTGAAATGGAAGAGCGAAAATATCGAATTGAAGACGCTCTCAATGCAACTCGTGCCGCCGTCGACGAAGGAATCGTTCCAGGTGGTGGATCAGCATTGTTTCATGTTTGTGAAGAAAACTTTGATCTGCCATCAGAATCAACACAAAGTTTTCTTGCTGGTGTCCAGTTGATCAGGAAGGCATGTCAAGAACCTCTTCGACAAATTTGTCGTAACGCCGACGTTTCTCATGAGGTGATCATTGAACGAATGAGAACGTATAAGGTCCCATATGGATACAACGCCGCAAACGGAGAATGGGTCAATTTAATTGATTGTGGGATAATCGATCCAGTGAAGGTGACACGGACAGCGTTGCAAAACGCATCATCCGTTGCATCAACGTTTCTTTCCTTGGACGCTGTCATCGTGGAGAATGAATGATCGAAATCGAAACATCAACAAGTGCAGTCGCTTGGGACAAAGTTCCAAAAAACCTGATCAAAGTGTATTCTGAAAGGCTTGAAAAAATCACTCAACTTGCAATTGGATCTTATTCACATAGTCTTGCTTGTAAGTTTATGTTGGGATACACGTTCTTTTGTGTGGGTGTCTTATTGATTGGCACCAGACTACACATAGACATATTTACAATTTGTTTCATTAACATGGTATTTGCTGGAGCGTTGGCCGCGGCGAACCAACTGGCACATTACATTTATAAACATAAGCTTGCAAAAACAATCTCTAGTCACAATGACACTGTCAAACAAATTCAAGAATACGTAGGTGATAAATGATTAAAAGAGACACAAAGGTTCGGTTTGTTGCTGGTTCTAGGTTGCGTGCAATCAAAGACAAACAATTGCTTCAATCTGGAATGAACGAAGGTATAGAGATTGGAGAGCACAAGACTGGTGTGGTTCAGCATGTGCTCGAAAATAATGCGTTTGTTGTTCTCGTTGAAAATCAATGGTATGGATGGGTATATAACTACGAACTTTACGAAGCCTGATAGCTAGAAACGTTTCAAGGTCGGAAGATTATGTCTTCCGACCTTGAAACGTTTAAAGTGGCCCACAGAACGGTGTCTCAAATTTTTTCAGGAATTATGTGTTGTTTCAATCACCCAAAAGTAATGAATATTCTGAGTGTCAATGGCACAAACACCTTATTTTATAACATGAAAATTGGTTGATTCAATGAGAACACGTTTGTCACACTCTAATATGACCCAGTAAGCGTCAAATCCAATCTTTGATTCTTTGTACAAGATAATTCCCATGTAATCTGCTGATGCGTATTCCCAACAATCAGTCAACGTTTTTGACAATGACGTCAGATACGTTGTGCCTTTCTTCACCATCACAACTTGTGAGGGGCAAAACTTCGGTTTCATTGCACAACCATTGCACATTTCTGAGTGATTGTGCTGAAACTTGTCATCCATTGTCCATGATTAATGGTCAATATCGTCGCTATGCTATGACAGTCATTTTTGTCCTTGTGAAGTCGAACGACACAAAACATCTCGTTCGGCGGGATGACAAACGTTTTTTCTATGTCAACGTTCTCCCAAACCCATAATGTGTCGTTGCTTTTCCACAGTTGACCAAGATAGACTGACATAGAACATAACTATGCTTCACTCAGTGTGGAGAGGTGATCGTTGATTGGGTTCATATACAATCTGTTAATGTACTTGATACCGATCTTTGTCAAAATCAAGAACGAATAATCACCTTCCCACGTTCGAATTTGTTCAGACAACACTATGAAACTATCGTGCTCTTGTATGTATTCTGAGTGATGCCTGATGTTTTCTGGTTTTGCGTAATCTAACGAATTCCAGCAACTAATTTGCCATTTCGGTCCACACAACGTACCAATTTTAGGGTAGTTTTTATCTTGATTTGACATTAGACTTTTTTCACGTCATATTTATCATGTATGTATCTGACACCATATTGTGTTAACACTTGAATAATGTTCGTAGTAATATCTGGATTATTTTCAGTTACTATTTTTGTAACAAGCATTAGGTCATTTTTATATAAAACATCATATTTGACACCATTTGGTTGCAAAAAATTGCAACCACGCCACCCACAACAAGTACGTTTACACTTGTACGTTGTGCCAATTTCCATCAATTCCATTATACACCTTGTCGTTAGCATCTTTCACAGGATAGTTTTCACTCACTGTCATGTAGCGTAATGCATATTGTGTTATTTTTCTAATCCCAAATCGTGTCAGAACTTCGACCTCTGCTACGTTATTGATTTTGAGCAAATTAGATATCACAATTATCACGTCATTTTTGACGAGAGCTCCTGATGATTTAGGATTTGTGTGAAACGTTCCTGTTACGACTCTGATCCCTTTGATACCACCGTCAGTTTGCGGTTCAACGACCCTAAGTGTTCCTGTCAACATGTGATCCACCGAAGAACAACCATGTCGGATGCTGAAACATGTTTGAGTCCAAAACGTGTCAACACGATGAAATCGCCTCGATGCGTTCCACATACAAATAACATCACATCATTATCACTAAGAACGATTGCTGAGTTGTTTCTCGAACCATCAAATTGCGAATAAGTGTATGCACGTATCCTATTACGATGATACGTTAGCGCTAGATGTCCCTTGTATTTTCTCATTGATTTCATGACTTGTGCTGTGTGCCCCCAAATAAATCATTGTTTTTTGACATATGGAAACCTGTTTTGTGTGTAAAGAATATTCTGAGTGTATCAGGAGTGAAGGAATTATTAGTTTAGTCTATGTTGTGAGACCCAGTCAGGTAAATTCCGTTTGACGTCAAAATCTTATATGTGACACCACAAATGCAACGATCCATATCGTAAGAAAAATCAACGTCACATATAACTGCAACACTTTCGTTTGAGTTACGATAACGTGATACGCCAGTTGAATGCAAAATTACGTTATTTTTTAGATTGATGATTTGACCTATACGATTTTTTGCTAAAGTTTCAATTGTGAAATTTTTCAATTCATCCTTATGAGTTAGAAATTTAAATACAAATAACGTGATGATGATCGGCATGATCATTGACATCACGTAAAAAGCAACGTTTAGATAATCAACTATCGATAACAACGTTGTATTCCCAGATATAGAATTCGCCTATCGATGTGAGAATTTTGTATTGAGCAATCACAATATCTTCTGTCTTGTCAAAAGTCACATCAAGAATCAAACAACTGTCACCACCTTGCAAGAAAATGTGATCAATATGTGCACGAAATGTCAATGTCCTTGAGTCACGATGAGCAAAACTTTCTGATTTGATTCTTGCAAACTTGCCAACATTCCCTTGTGCAGTTGATATTATCTTGTCGTTGAAGGCTTTCTTGTGAGACTTCGTTGTGAATAAATTCACTATGGCGGTGTAGATGGTGTCAAAAACCGCTGCATACATGTCAGTTTCTGTCATTTTACGCAATCAGTTCGTGGCATCAACAAGTAAATGACTTCATCATTTGAAATGAAGTTTTGCGACCTCAATGAGTGAATGAAACTTAGTTTTTGATCATGGTCTTCTGGGAGTTTGATGCATTGCAACATTTTCTGTCGCTCTGCTCTGTATTGTAACAAAGCAGTGTCATCAAAACATGAACTTAGCATAATTGCAATTGCAATTGCAATAGCAACAGCGATTGCAATAGGTACCCAGGTGATAGTCCCTAACAGCGAGTCAGCTAACAACGTGTCTTCATTTTTCATTGTGATTGTCCTCATATGTCAATGTAACACAACCCAAACTTGCATAAAACGCGTGGGCCAGCGCCGTCATCTTCTAAAACGATGATAGGCATGTGACTGGTCAAGATTCCAACAAATGAATTTGAACGCCCTCTTTCAAATTGATTATTATAAACACGCAACCCATATTCATCACACGATGGAGGAGTTATGAGTAACGCTCCTCTTTTGAATAACTTTCTAATCCCGTAAGGTGTGTCATCAATTTTTGGAAGCTTGTCGACATCCCAACGTTCTATTGTCATTTATGACATCTCGACGACATCAGACAAACGATTGATTTTTATCACACCAAATTTTGTGAGAACATGTGTATCATATGTTACTTCACCCTCACAAACACAAATTATGATGCACATATCATCTTTATTCAAGACGAAATCTTTGGTAGTGGTGAATATTCGTGTCGTCTTATAGAAAGCACATAATCGACCTATGAACATCTGCATCATTGGCAGCGTTTTTGTCATCATTTTAGTTCACATATGTCCCAATGTCGTGTTAATTCAAGTATACCACACCTTGTGAGAACTTTCACAACGGTATAATCATCAACGATATCAGCGTAGGTCACAAAACAAACGTCACCCGTCTTTAATGGATTATGACCTCTGAAAGAGTATTGTATCCCTAATGTAAACGTACATAGTGTTCCGACTTTATTCATTTAACGAGCTTGAACAATGATTTATTTCTGACAATGACCAATAGTACGAAGTGTGTATTGGTTGCACTAAACCGTCTTGCGTCAGTATTTTTACATGATCGTCATTAATATTGACAACAATCGCTACCTTACGTGTGACATCCCATATGTGATGAATTAACGAACCAACGACAAAATCAAATCCACGGGACATGTCTCACCGTTTCATTACGAAGTTGTTTTTCAAAAACATAGCAAGTTCCGAACTTAGATAAAACGTAGTGTCTGTCAGAACTACGACAACCATCTCGAAAAAGGTACATGAACAAATCTTTGTGTTGCAAAGTATGAACACAAAGATTTGTTCCGAGATAAATTTTCGTGTTTGCGAGATACAGGTGTCCCTGTTTAAAATTCATTTTTGACATCAAATTTCAATCATGTTACATGAGACGGCTTCGTCAATAAAATCAACAATATACAATCCTGTACTTGACAAAATTGTGATCGAATCTGTGAACTCTGAGACGTAACTTACGATCATACATGTTCCCATTGATTTCCCCCAAAACATCGTCTCAACGAGCATTCCTATATGTAACCGATCCACTGACAAAAATTTCATCAGACACCATCACATAGAATTGTTGACGCTGAAGCGATAGCTTTTGTGATTCGAAAAACTCCGTGCCGAGTTAGTACAAGATACCTTCCTGGAAGTTCACGTAACACGATAAAGTAGTCGTTTGGATGTAAAGAAGAACGCTGCATGCCATTGCTGACGTCATACAACCCAACACGTTTTTTGTGATGGCTACGTAACTCACCAAGTTTTGGAACGATGATGCTCACGTAGCCACCACGAGGAACTGTCTCGCGGTTGACATTGGAATCCAGTAGATTCCTGCTAGAGTCAAGACTTGACAATGTTCTTGAGTAAGTTTCAAAACGATCATTGCATCGCCAACTTTTGCTTTCATATCGTATTTCAAAGAATAGTTTGCATTGCTAATTGTGTTGTACATCCACAATACAAATATGTTTTTATCAAAATCGAACTTTTCATCCGAAACAACAATCAACGATCCTGGGCGCATTCTTACCTCACTAAACTTGCCAAATGATACCTTCACAATACTCAATTTCTAATTGAAATGTACCGTATTTACACAGAACCCAAGGATGTTCATCATCCTCGTTAGAGAGGATTATCATCACGTCTGAATTGAACAGGAAATGTTTTAACGATGGATATTGTTTTCTATGTCGAGTGTAAAGACCTACTCGCGAAGGTTCAATATTAGGTTTTGTTTTAACAACTGTAAGGTCACCTCTTTCAAGAACGACAACGTCGCTTGATATCATGATGTTTTTCTTTCGTTATGAAACTTGTTTGGCACTTCCGATGTCAAGTTCCCACATCAAAAACACACCACTTTTACATAAAATTTTGATGTAATTGCCATGAGCGTGTTCTACACGTTCTAGCACTATGAAAATATCGTCATAACTTAGTTCGCTATGAGAATAATAATTGTCATGGTGAAGTTCAATCATCACTTTAATTAAGCCAGAAATCCACAAATCACCACTGTTTATCGTATCGTTATCGCTTTGATGATGCCGTCGTAAATTTCTTTGATGCCATCACTTGTCAAAAAGACGATAGTGTTGAGTCCAATGTCATCAACACTATAACCTACGACGAAAATAAGTTCACCTTTGTTGAAGGATGAAATTTTGCACTCTCGAATAGAGGTTCGAATAGAGGTGCAAAAATCAGCTGTCACAGTTAGAACTTCACCAATGTTATAACTTGTCACGACGTGTTACATTCATTCCTAATGATTTGTTTGTTCCGTTGTAGTCATCTACGTGTATCTCACGTTCAAAACGTTGAAGGTTGACTATTTTCTGATCATACCAGTTGTAGAAAAATGGTGAACGATACTTACGACGACAGTAAAAGACACCGTATTTTGTCAACAATCTTACACTGACGTCGTTGTAGAAGTCGTCTCGTGGTTTCAAAACGTCAATTACGATGTATACATCGCCAGGTTGGAGAGGTTTTAGAGCATAATCGTCTGAATTTCTATGACGTGACAACAGAACATCCCAATCTTTACCAACAATTCCTAACGTATTAGTAGTCATGAAGCGTTGTCACTCCTAGATAGAGTTCTAAATCTGTTGAAACTTGAACACCCATTGGCGTCAAAACCTGAAACAATTGTTGACTGTGCAAAGCCACTGAAATAACAATTCCTGTCATTTTTTCACTACTTTTTGGTACGTTTGACACCAAGTACCGATTTGTGATTACCCACACTCGAACAAGATCTCCAACTTTCATGACTCAATGTTTTTTTCTTTGACGTATCGAAACCCTTTGTGAGTTAGCACTTTTGCAAGTTTCAAACGACCGTGTGCCACGGAAATGTGATTTGGTGTGATGCAAATTCCACACGTTATCTCATGATCGTCCAATGCCTCGCGGTCGAACGCATCTGGTATGATTCTAACAAGATCGCCTCTTTTCATAACAACTCCATGTCATTTGTTGCGACCCACCCACAACCAAATGATGTCAAAACTTTCAATTCGCCTTGACCTCCGTTTCGAGCTTTGCGCTCTTCCAATAAGATACATGCATCATTTGTGAGCCGACATAAAATTGTTTGTGAGTCTTGATCGTCAGATTCATAGACTTTCACAAGAACGATGCGTGGACGTAAAAGACGACCTCGGTTCATATGATGATCAATTCTTCAGATGCGACCCATCCGACACCATAACGTGAAATGATCAAAGTTTCGAACCAAGCGTCCTGTGACCAATTCGCAAAATTTGTTGTCTTGATAGCAATCGCAAGTTCACCGCTTATAAGTTGTTTATCTGTTTCGGACCCCCACCCAAGACGTTGTGATGTTGGAGATTCGGTCGCCAACCATACCCGCGACTTTATTTTGACAAGTTGACCGATGTCTGGTTGAACGCAAGGTGCCATGTCATGGCAGTACAATGCTGTGCCACAAATTACACAAGTCCAGATGGCACTCATCGCCACCTGGACACTCTTCTGACATTTGACACTGGAAACTGATTCTACGAGTTACGATTTATTCAAGGCACTCTGTGCCCGTAAATGTCTTAAACGAGAATTATCAAGCCAGACCGTGCCAGACGCCATCAACATTCTTGTTTGTTCAACGAACACACCAGATCTAGACACGACAGTTTCAAACCCAATGACGATACACACTGTTTCTGCTTTTCCTTTTCGCAAATAGACAGGGTTGTCAAGAACGTATAAATCGCCAATTTGTATTGATGATATGTTCATAATGATTTTAGATATTCACTCTTGATCCACCCAATGCCATTAGGGGTGATGACGTATAAAATTCTATAAGAATTATAATTTCTATCTTGCGGTGTGTATGTTGAAGTAATGACAAAAGCAATATCGTGATGTCTCATGAATTTCATGTCTTTTGTAAGTCTACATTCGGGTGTTTCAAAAAGAGGTAACAAGGTATCAGGTGGTACTTTACGACAAACTAGACAACCTCGAGTTGCTTGTTCATTAGTACTCATCCGATTATCTCATCCAGTTCCTTGCAAGTCATGAAATCATCTGGTCGAACATAACCAATTCCTATTCTGGACAGCACGATTGATGCTTTTGCATAATGATCTCTTCCAAGATGAAATTTTGTGTTTCCGAGCACGATCAAAACGTCAGTGAAATAAAAATTTCTTTCATAGTCTGGAAAGAAACATCCTTCCCTCCATTCAAACAATGCATTATCAAATTCATATCGACTTATGATTAAATCACCAGGATTAAACATGACATTTCACGTAATTGAGATTTAATGAATCAATGAAACCTAACCCGTTTTTTGTCAACACTATAACATTTGAGCCAGTTTGACGAACGAAGATTGCAACGTCACGTTCGTTCAATTCACAAAGTTTTGAATGAAAACCATATTCTACAGAAATGTTCCAAATTGAAACAATCACGTGATGACGTTTAGGATTGTAAAACGTTAATATGTTGCCCGCAACAAATCTCATGTTATGTTATACGTTGTGTCAAGTTCAAGATGATCAATGTTAATGAACCCAACACCATATTTCGTCAAAATCTGTAATTCTTCATGAATTTCATCAATTTTGATGATAAAAAACACATCATTCTGATCAATGATCCCGGCCATATGACCTTTTTTAGAAGGATATTTTGATTTTGACCACGTTCGAACTTTGCTATCAGATCGAAATTTGTTACGAATAACATTAGAAAGATGACCTGATTTGATCATATTACGCTCGTAAAGTTATCAAGCATGCCTAAACGCACGTAACTCAATCCAAATTTTGTGATTACTTGCACTGCGGTGCTCCCCGTCTCACATTTTATCATCATGATAATGTCATTGTCACGAATCATGCCAAGTAAATCACGACTTTTACCCGCTGTCATGACAGACCAAACGCTTATGCATGACGCTGCAGTTGGCATGTCTTGAACAATTAAAATATCACCACATGTCATGACACTATCTAATATATTTCATATGAACGTCAATTACATAACCCACGCCAAGTCTTGTCAACACTCGATCGTCAATGACTAACGCGACATCGTCTTCGACAAGTTCGCCAATGATTCCAGAATAACCTTCATTACCATGACGCCTCCATAATTTGATAGGTCCCCAGCAAGACAAGTCTGCTGGTTGCATACGTTGCACGCCTAAAATTGTGCCATAATGTTTCATGATAGTTTTTTGAAATCTCTTGTCGTGACATACCCAACACTTAAAACACCGTTTTTTGTTAACACTGTATGTTCATCTATGATGATGATCAAATCGTACTGTTCTATTCGAGCGGCCACTTTCACGTAATTAGACTGGTCAACTTTCTCCCATAACGTAATGGGAAACACACGCGGCATGTAGTACAAATTGCCATTCAACATTTGGCAATTTTTCGCATCATTTCTGAATCATGAAAGATCCACCCGACGCCACAATCAAATAGAATTTTGTATTGTGACACAACTCTTGCTAACACGATAGCAACGTATTCGTTTCGTTGAGAACGATGCATTAAACGAAAACTATGGCCGACTTGATCTCTTTCCCAAGTGTTCAATTTCCAAACTGGTTGACCAATTTTAAGTTTTAGTAACGTTCCAGTTGGATAGTATTTTGTCATGTCTTATCCAAGAACTTTCATTTCACCGTGAATTACGTAGAATACATTAACGTACACAATTCCAAATTTTGTTAGGATTTTCATCCTTGTTTTCAATTCTGATGGAATTTCATTAATGGCAACTAATACGTCATTTTTATCAAACTCGTATTCAATTTGTGATTCCACTTGATGTCGTGTTGAAAACACAGGCATGTAATAGAACGTTTCGTTTGCCAGCAAGCTTCCACGTTGTTTCAACATGTGATATTATTCACAATATATAAGTAACCATACTTTGATCATATACCCAACGCCATACTTTGTCAAAACGGTTGCCACGTCACCAAAAACATCTAACACAATCAACATGTCATAAGTGTTTATTTTGTATTTGTGATTTGTCGTGTCAAGATTCATTGCACGACGTTGCCATATTGGAATGTCGCATTTTGAATTTAATACATAACGTAATTGTTCTCTCATTTAATCACTTGTTCAAAACGATCTATTTTCACCCATCCCGTACCATATCGGGTGAGTGCCAAGAAATATATTGACGTGCATTGGGTTAAAGAAACGACAATATCATTGATGTCAAGCCATCCTATCATGCTACCTTCCCACGTCCAAACACATGTCGTTCTCACTCCACTCGGTGAAGCAGACGGTATTTTCAATAGTTGACCCGATTCAGAAAATGTTTTTGGTTGCTCAATGTTAGAAATCATGAATTTACAAATTCCTGGGCGTTAACCCAACGTGGGCCATGTCGCGTCAGCACATGAACGTATTCAGTGTCTGTTGTTGGTTCACCAACACAAATTGGTGACGTTGTAAGACAAATGACAGGTTCTGATGTGAACAAATCGTCAAGACCTGTATCATTCCAAATGAGTATATCGTTTTTGGCAGACAGCAATTCACCACGATTTTTCATAACGGTTTACAATTTCTACGTATCGTGTATTCGTTTACGTAACAAGTGCCATATTTTGTCAACACTTTCACTGGGGGACCCATTGACAAAACGTCAGAATGGTCGAAATTTTCGATGATTAAACAGAAATCATTTTGTTCAAGCGACGGAAGTTGATCCATGACCAAATCGTTGTTTAGATCTTCATAAGAAAAAATTGGTTTGATATAAAGATCGAAAGTTCTGTCAACAACAAGTAAATCAGCATCGTTAATTTGACGCATTGTTAACAAATTGATCGATTTATGTCCCAAATGTGAATCCACCCAACGCCACATCTTGTCAGAACTTCATACATCCGATCGTTAGATGACAAAAACATGACAAGATCTGCAGACAATTGCCACTAACGTGGTGACCTCCAAGATCGCTGGGCCGATAGTCAATAATCTTCCTAACTTGACTAGCTCATTCTCAGACGTCATCACTTACCTGTCTTCGACTTTCGCATTTTGATATAATGCGTTAATAGCTTCGTTGTCTTGTAAGTCTTTCAAGTTTACTCGCCACGACGTGGTCACTCCTCTGCTGTGCAAGATATCAACCATGTATTCTTTATCACATTCATGAACGATCATTGCAATGACATGTTGATGACCGACAGCTTTCCACGGACCAATCCACGCTGAAACAAGGTCACCTAACTTACGTTTATGATCTTTAGAGCTCATTGGTGAAGGTCTTCGACTTTTACTCGTCTCAGGTCTTCTCGCCACATTCGGATCGCTCCGTTACAACATAGGACGTCGACCACGGATTTTCCCTCTCTGTCATGAACAATCAACGCAATGATTTTAGTGTTGTCGAACCTTCCAGCACCGGGCGGGTTCAACCACGCTATCACAAGATCACCAGGTTTATAGTTCTTGTTAGAGTTCACTGGTGTTGATTCCACAATCTCAGTTTCTTTTCTCACAGACACATTTTACGCTTCCTATCCAGACAATGTTCATTCCCATCGAATGCAATACAACAGCCCAATTCCCTTGATTTTTATATCCAACGATAATCGCAATGACACGACGTCCGTCAACCATCGGTTTAGGTGAGATCCAAGCTTCTACGAGTTCACCTATTTGATAAACTTTAGAGCTCATTATCAAATTTTCTTATGTTTGCATGATGAAACACGATCTGCTCACCACCACACAACACACTAAACCACCCAGCACTCTGTAACCGTGCCACACCCACCGCTGAGCCCACGACGATGCCCACACAGAACTTGACACCACCATGTCTCCCTGACAACCGTGTTGTAACGAGATCACCAGGTTTGTAGTTTGCATCTTTTTCACTCATGGTCAAATCTTCTTATGTTTGTGTAGTGGACTCTTTGACTATCACCACCACAAAACACTCTAAACCAACCCCAACGCCAAGGTCTTTCGGCATAATCTCCTACGAGACCTTCGCCCTCGGCGATGACAAACGCAGGTGTCCATCGCAAGAAATAGTCAGTGTTAGAGCGTGATTCAAGGAGCCTCACTTCAACAAGATCACCAGGTTTATAATCAATATTATTTTCGGCACTCATTGGTTAAATCTTCTTATGTTTGCTTGGTGCACAACCGTTTTTCGACCATTAGCGAGCAAGATATCAACGTAATATCCCTCGAGCCTCTCATGAATGACGATCGCAAGTCTCCACATACCAATGTTGTGACTGTCAAAATCAGCCCATGCTTCAACGAGTTCACCAACAATTTGATTCATCGATCAATTTTCCTAACACTTGCCTGATGAACCCTCGTCTTGCCGTCAACACTCAAAACATCGAGATAGTGACCTCTCTCATAAACAACAAGAGCGACAACTGGGTGATCCATTCGCAACGAGATCCATGCTTCCACGAGGTCACCTGCTTCTGGATTCATTGATCAACCTTCTTGTGTTTTGTGAGGGGACAAAATTAACTTTTCCATCAACCAACAGTCAATCACAAGCGCCGACCCGCCACCGATTGTTGACCAAACACGATAAACGTCATTGTTCTCTTCAATCACAATTCCCAAACGATTTGGTCCCTGCCAGTGAAACGTGATAAGATCTCCGACAAGATACTTTTGCAATACATCAAATTTTACGTCTGATAATTCATCCAACACCGAGCAACTTCATGGCAAGGTCAACATGCTCTCCAGTCAACCCAACATCAACGTCAGTCTGGACAAGACGGTGCATCAATGGCTCCATCCCAGAACAATCATCAAGGATGATGAAATCCTTGACCTCTGGGTGCAACAACAACCATGTCTCAATCTCTCGACCACGGTGACCATCACCCATGATCGGCGTCGCCCCGATCAATTCACCCTTGAATCCCTTCTCTTTTAGGTCACCCTCGACACTCTCAACACTGAACGCACACCGCCATGAAGAAGACAGGACAAACTTGACGTCCCTCTCAACAAACCGATTCAACAACAGGACAGCTCTCTCATCAAGCATGTCAACGTTCCGACATGAATTCAGGACACGGAACATGTCCGTGTGATTCAACACACCATCGATGTCAAGGAAAACGACCTTCATGATACGATCTTATCAACGAACAGACAAATGGTCACCAAGCTCAGATAAGATCAGACGGTCATGATTCAGTCCTGACCTGGACTGTTTTCTGACAGCAAATTTCAAAAAGACTCGCGCAGGGGCAAAATCTAAAACGTCATCTCTGTCCTAGAGGAGAGGATCGTATAGGAGACAACGTGCATCCCGAAGCGAACGTCTTCTGAACATGTTCGTATCAGACGGTCAGATACAATCCTGACCTGGTCTATATCCAGCTAGAGCGGAACACCATGACCCATATCTTGTCGGCGTGTACGTTGCAGACTTGTATTCGACTCCCTTATGATCGTGATAGATTTCAGGTTGGGACAAATTCCTAATTGTTATTGCACCGCATCTTGACGGCAGTGTTTCACTGCCACAGGAATGCACAGGTTGGGACAAATTCCTAATTGTTGCTGCATTCCTTCTCGCTGTGAATGGATGGTGGATAGAGAGGGATCGTGATGAATTCGGTGGCAAGGGTGGTGAATCGGTATGGACGGTGTTTCGGGTACCGAGGGGATATTCACCAAACGAAAAAAAGGGGCTTTTGCGTCGCCCCTTATTTAAAAGGATATTATGCGCCGCCCTGCCCCGCCCTTTATCACCATCGATAGAGATTCTCGATGGCCGGGCCCTTCCTGCTATGTGTTCCTTGTGTTCTATCCTATAACTGTACTTACCCTTCACATCAATTATTGTCAATTATTATTCACAATGACACACTTTTATTTTACAGATCCATCGTCTCCCTTGAAACTCTGACGACGACGTTCCTTGATTACGTCGACAATCCTCTTGAGTTCCTCGTATGTCTGTCTGTCTCGCTGTGCGATGGCAATCTTGCATCCAATCCAGTAAACAACGTTGCAGAGAATCATGTAAGCCACGAATGCAGCGAGAAGGGGTGACCGAATTCCGACACCGACAATGATGTTGACGAGGAGGACAAATAATGGAGCAAGTCCAACCCACGCAAGTTGTCGATACAGAGGATGTGTCATCACCTTGGTCTTAATGAAGACAGGGATGGCGTCATTCAGAGCGATTGCCTTGGATTTGATGTTGTCGAGCTGACCGTTCATGTTTATCAAAATATTCTATGAGACACTATTTTTCATAAAAATGTTCTTTATCCTCGCACTTTCATATCTTTCACTCAGGATGCCCTCAGAAATTCTCTCAAGAATCTGACAGTTGAATCAGTGATATGTCATAAAAGAATTACATGTCGCACCCCAGGGAACAGAACAACCGTTTCCACCCTAAACAGTGGGTGTGGTCTTTGTCAGTGTGGTTGTGACTGTCCCGTCAGGGTCAAGATCTGTCGAGTCCACGACCTCACACGAGAAATTCAGTTCGAAATTGGGCAATGTTGCCGTTTTCAACGTGTGTCACCATTTTCAGAAAAGTTTGAAAGTTGTGTGACGAAACTTCCCTGGGACTTTCACAATTTGTGTTCGTGTGATATGCGAGTTTTGTCGTGTGGGATGGTGCAAATCTCAATGTATAGTCTTTTTTAAATTTGCTATCGGCCGCAGGCGATATGTGAATGTCCCCTAGAACCGTTATGAGAGATGGTCGCGCGCAATCGCCCGCGGGCACGCGATTAATGAGTGAAAATGTGATGACAAGATCGCGCAATCGCGCGTCGTCGCCCGCGAGCGTGCCTTACGCGCGGGACAAAAAGTTGATCAATTGTCACAATTTCAGCGTTCGACCCCGGTGCAAGCTGACCCAAGTTGGGGGTTGTGGTGTATGAAAGTTTGACATTGTGATAAACCCCGGTGTTCCTGATCCAGGATGGTCGACAATTCAATCTTACCATGGTTGATTGGAAGGTTCATACACCCAATTTGCGTCAATTGTCGACTTTTCTAGCGGAGCAAGCTAACCATCTTGTGACATTCTGGCATGTATTCATTCTGGTGTGATGCTGTGATATATTGTGAAAGTTGGATTGGTTGACAATTGTAGAATTGAAACGTCTGCCCCTAGGGACAGGGAGACCATTATAGAGGAAGTGTTTCACTTCCGTAGCTCGGTGGCCGCCGTTTCATCTCAGCGACACTCTGTGCGGTCTCTAGCACCCAAGCCGTCAGCCGTTGACTGATTATCTGGTGTAAAAGAGATGAGATTGAGGTATGATAGATCAAACCGTCGGGGAATATTAATATGTCACCTTACAGTGATGGAGAACCTGTCGTTGGTGTCATCGATGCCGACCTCTCGATGCTTCATTTGCACCTTCCAGGCAGTGAGGAACCACCAGAGCACAAATACTTGCATCGAGGTGAAGTTGTCGTCGTGTTGTGTGTTAAGGTGGGACTGGCAAATGTCCAATATTATGAAGTTCTAACTCGACATGGTATTGGGTGGTTGTGGATATTTGATGTAAAATACGAGATACCGTGATACTGTAAACTCAATGGAAGAGTTAGACACAGGAAGCATCGCTGTTATTGTCTCCGCCCGTCCCATTCTCTTCAACAATACTCTGTCACTTATCAAACAGGCAACAGGATCAGGTCGCCATCTTCAGATGGGTGACGCTGTGGTGTTGTTGTCTCCGGCATACACGGGGCCGTTCGGTTGTCGTGTTCTAAGTCGACTTGGCGAAAAGGAAATGCAACGAGTGCATTCCCGTCGATATGTTCATCTCTCTGACATCACAACGTCATGACCGGTCTTGCAGACAAAGGGTCATTATTGTGTGTTACGGCGCGGTGGGCTCGTGTTCTGAGTTCACTTCGCGAACTTGTTAAACCCGTCGAGCCACGGCTCTGGTTGGAACGTGGCGATGTTGTCATCCTGATACAACCAGAGCTAAATCTTTCAAGTTTCAGTTGTCATGTGTTGACCAAACATGGTGATGGATGGATGCACCGGAGCGATCTGAAGTGTCATCAGTGATCGGGAAGTTGTTCTGGGTGAAGGCGTGGAATGTTCCAGTTTATCAGAGCAGAGCCGACCATGAGGCTGACGGAACTCTGGTCTGTAAAGTGAAAGTCGATGATGTTGTGATGGTTGTCGACACCGATTGGGACGAGGCATATGTGATGTGCAAGACTGGTGTTGGATGGATTGCTTGGGAGGTGTTGAGGGACAATGATCGGTGATCTGTTCAGCGTCAAACTTGGCGGCACTCTATTGTTTCCGACAGAAATGGAGACAGTGGAGAATTATAGTGGCACCAAGACACTGTGTTATGATGATGTTGTCTTGGTCTTGACACTGAGGTTTGTGTCAATCCATTATAGCGAATGTCAAGTTCTGACACGTCATGGGTTAGGATACGTCGGTCAGAGTGAGATTGCAAGGTTGTCATGATCGGGAAACTGCTACGAATTAAGACTGAAAGAGATGACATATCATTGTATCTTTCACGGCAAGGAACAGTTCGCACGCCTCTAAGACCTGGTGATGTTCTCTGTCGTTTGCCAATTAGCACTGATGAAGCTGTCGTCTATCCAGCTGAGATTTATGTTGTGTCACGTGTTGGGTGCGGGTGGGTCCTTCGTGAGGCAACGGAGGACTTATGATTGGGAAGCTTTGTTATGTCAGCGTGACAAAGGCACCATTGCATGTCAAGGGCGATTGGGCGATCTTGATATTAAATGACACCGTCTTGATTTTGGCTGTGTCGAGGCAATTCAATGACGAGGTTTTTGCGTTGTCAAATAGAGGGATAGGCTACGTATGCAAAAAGTACCTGACAGAACTATGACCGGCGAATTGTTTCAAGTCAAATGTGATGGAGTGCTCCTGTTCTTGTTAGCACCCGACACTTTTGGAGAAACAGAAGAAGCAAACGTGAAACACATGAAACAACATGATGTTGTGTTGGTGATGGCATCTACTGAATACGGCGTAACATATAAGCGTGTCGAATATTTTGTCCTGTCGCACGCTGGGATCGGGTGGATTAAGAAGCAGGACATCGTGGAGATGTCATGAACAGGGGTGACCTGATGAACGTCACCGAAATTACAACGATATGGCGTGGAAATAGGATCAGTCATGAATCGATCCGAGCAAAGGTTACTGCGATTATCGCTCCAAACGAGATTGTCATCGTTGTTGGGTTTGACGCATTATGTCCTGATGAGGTCTGGGTGTTGTCACGTGACGGTGCTGGTTGGATTCTTGTTGAGCGATTGAAAGAGAAGAGAACATCGTGATCGGTCAACTCTGTCGCGTGGCAAAGAGCAACGTCAGATTGTATTCTGTCGATCCAACGTCAGAAGGCTTTCAACGATCTGGCACATCGTTTCGACGGATCAAAATAGAAGAAGTCACCCTATTAATTTCCACACCTGTCACCAGCGACCATTGTTGTGTGTTGACGCGATACGGTCTTGGTTGGTTACGTCATGATAGTTTGACATTGTTGAAGACGCTTGATGAATTCATAGGATCGTAAGATGACAATAGGAATGTTATTAAGAGCAGAGGCGAAAGAGGACGGGTCACCTGTTAAATTACTTTCTTGTCCGTTTCCAATGGGCGATCTTGTCTCAAAACTTCCAGTGAACACGCTTCTCGTTGTCACTGATTTTCACCTCAGTTTTTCACCAAGAGGTCTGCGAATCGAAGAGTATCGTGTCATTTCAGCTCATGGTCAAGGCTGGATTCGTGGTGGAAATGATTGTGGTTTCACGGTGGAACTATGGTGACTGGTGTTTTGTCAACCATAGTGGACAAGGTTGATTGTGGATGTATGTGTTGGGCCACACATCGCAACAGAGCGAGTGGTCAACACACGGTCGGTTTTCTCAAAGACGGCGAGCAGATTTTTATCATTGATTATTATTATGGTCCCGATAACCGAACAGAAGTGTTCATATTAAGTCGATTGGGATGTGGGTGGGTTGACATTGAATACGTTAATAGGTTCAAGAAAATTGAAAAATGGAAATAGGCGATATCGTTACCATTGCTTCTTTTCTTAATTTTGCGTCACTTTGGCGAGGGCATCGGGGCGAGGCAATTGATCTACGAATTAATCTGATTGGTGACGTAAGACATGATGATTTGTTAGTGATTCTTGGATTTCATGTTACCGATAGGATTGCAGCACCTCCAGTTCAGGAAGCATTGACGTTAAAAGCAAACACGGTCTAGGATGGATTGATGTAATGAATCTAAAAGGCAACAAATGAAAGTCGGTGAGCTTAATTCTATCTCTCCGTACATTAACTTTAGTTGTGTTTGGGAAGACAATCCTCGTGCCTTACGAGCTAAATGGATTGGTGATCTTGCACAAAATGACATAGTGATCATTCTTGGTCAAAGCATCTCTGATGGGTATCCAGATCGCCCGGATGCTCTAACACTGAGCAAGCTCGGCGTTGGATGGATTGATGGTCGTGATTTAAGAGACGTCAAATGAACATTCAATACTTTGATGACGTCAAGATTGGCTCGTTATTGACAGTTGATCACAAATTTGTGAGATTGTATGATGATCGTATGCGTCTGATGATCAGACGTAACAATCAGTACGTGAAAGTTGGTGATGTTTTATTTGTCGTTGAAATAGACAGACGCATTCAAGAACTTTGCGTCATATCACATCAAGGAATTGGTTGGATTGATTTCAGTCGAATTAGGATATTAGAATGACAAAATATCGAACGGGAGATCTGTTGAGAACAAACAACCTTGGAGCGTCAGTGTTTCCACACTCTGGTGAGTGTGGCAAATCGATTGGTAACCTTAAACATTCTTCTGTTGTTATTTTCCTGTCATCGATGAGATCTCTTATTGCAGGACAACAACTCACAGAGTTTTACGTGTTGACAGCACATGGTGTCGGGTGGATTGTTGATAACACTCTCGTTAAAAGGGTTTTGCGCCGGCCGGATGATGTGTAATTGTTCTCATTTTGTGGTATCTTGATAACATGTTCGGTTTTCACACTCCGTAGAACATCGTGGAGCGTCACAATGTCTGCGAAGGTAACTATCCTTCCTGGCACTTTGTTCTTCATTCGTAGCACAGTGTCAATCTATGACACCCCAGGACCATGTTGGGAGAACAGTTGGAAGGCAAAGTTTGATTCAGCACTGATCTATTTGGGTCAAACTGAAACGAATTTCGAAATTGTTGAAATGAAAATGCTCACGTCAGGTGGCATCGGTTGGATCAGTTCTGATCAGTTGGAGCGGGAGCGACAAGACAAATGAGAGGCTCCCTTGTCGAGTTAGAACATATGACGATGATCTGGGCAACAATTGGCGAAGGTCAGTTTCGTAAGTTGTCATTAAATGATTCCAATCATGGTTGCGTCATAAGACTTGGGATTTGTGAACGAATCATTGAACAGAACAAGTTTCTTGGCGATGATGAAATCTATGAACTCTGCATCACAAGGTATGGCGTCGGATGGATCGATGTCAAAGATTTCTTGCCACGAACTCGCGTTCCACCATGGTCGATTGCTACAACTTGGGTATCAAACGACAATTTGGGATGCTTATGTGAAGGATGACCAGTTGTTTATTTATGACAGTCTTTACAGAACAGAGTTCCAAATTGAGTGTGCCTTGATCATCGCAGCTGAATATGATTACATCGATACAGAGTATGTAAAGTGTCTCACATCTCGAGGAGTCGGATGGGTTTATCGCAGGGACATGTGTGACGTATGAAAGAATTAACGTTTGTGCCGGGAGATCTTCTTCTTGTCAATACAGAGAGAACATATGTTTGGAAAACAGATCGCGCTGGTGACCCGACACGGTGGCCTTTACTAGATGGTAAAATCGTTGTTGTCTGTTTACCACTGCTCCGTCACAACGATCTACGTTTGAATCGATGTCTCACTCGGTTTGGTGTTGGGTTCATAGCAACTGATCAATTGAAGCGTTGTTAGGCGTTGCCGACGCCTGTTCCGACAATTATCGGGAGCAGCAACAACTCAGATTTCCTGTCACACCATGCTTTTGCACTGGGCTTGCCGTTAAAGTTCTTTCGCGACACGATCTCTTCACTATTATACGGCATTGAGATACTAGCAACGAAGTCTGTGTCGCTCGGATCCTCTTTCCAGATCACTGCAGCGATCTTCTTGGTTTCTGAATAGACGCGATATGTCACGTCATATCGCACTTCGCCGTTAAATCTCATTTTCCCGTTAGGAAGCTGACTTGATTTCCAGTTTGACACAGTGAGTTCTTTGAATTGTCTTGCCATGACCATAGGTATGTCACTCCAGTCACTGCAAGAAAAATTCACAGCTACTTTCTGAAGAACCTTATGTCATGAAAGGATGATTATTCTGGTGAACCCGAGATGTTATGAGAGAAAGTTGTTGATCGCAGACAGCCTTGGTGGGCGTGGCACAATCATCGTATGGGCACTCAATAAGGGTCGTAATTCAATGACAATCTTGTGCCATATTGGGATTGACGAAGTCATGTTGGGGTTGGGTTCGCTTGATTTTGATGATGCTTACGTTAAGGTGTTAACGTCATACGGTGTAGGTTACGTAAGTCCAGTATATGTTAAACAGTTATGAGGGGATCACTGCTGAAAGTGTGGAAAGAATTCATTTTCGCAGAACGTATTGACGGATTAGGACCTGGCATCGTTCTAAAAGATGAAATTCTTGTCGTCGTTGATGCGTCAGAAGTTGATCAGATGGTCCCGGCACCAAAGATTCTTGTTATGTCATCGCGTGGATTGTGTCTCATCACGACTTACGGAACATGCGACATAACTGACGAGTGAACAAGTCGTAGGAGGAGGGTATAGTCGGATCAAGAGGTTCGGATGGCTGATAAAAAAGAGGAGATTGACCCAGAGCTGCTGAAGTGGTTGTCAAGTCCAACGGCATTGCGATTTCTCAAGTCATTACCAGACACCCTTGACAAGCTAAAAGATCAGATTCAATCGTTGAGTGATCAGTTTGAACGACGTAAGTGAGGTTCGAATGAACGATCGTATCGTCAAGTTGTCAGAAGGCAAAGGCGTGAAGAGCATTGCTGTCATCAATTTCTTGTCGTCTCTTGGAGACTTGACTCGACAAGAGGCTCTTGCAAATCTCAACCTTGACGCAAACCTTTATAAGTGGAACGCCGCGACTGTGAATGCAATTCGAAAGGGAATTCTTGATCTGGTAAAGTAAATAACCTCTCTAGGGAGGCTTAAACTCATGAATAAACAGTTATTCTAATCAAAATAATGAATTTTATTCACGGAGGGAAATTAGTAGTTTATGCTATTAATATACTAGACGGCCAAAACCACGCAAGTAGTTTTGGAGAAAAGACTGAATTAACTACCTTGATAAGGTGAAAAATGATAGAGATGCTCCTCAAGTCCCTATCCACTTTGTTAGTCAGTGTCGATGAGGTAAACACACATCTCTGTAAGGAGATGGCTTATAGCTCTTTAATTATGATATGTAAAAATATCATTATCAAAGATAAAAGTATTATATGATAGTGTCTTTATCTTTGATAAAATAATGAATGTTTTCTCATCTCAATCCTTTATGACGAAGATTTAGAAAATAAAAAAGTAGTGAACATCTTCGGAGGATAGAGTATAGTTACTCTTGGAAGGTTGGCCGAGTGGTCGATGGCAGCGGCTTTGAACACCGCCGGCTCGAAAGGGTCCGTGAGTTCGAATCTCACACCTTCCGCTAGTGCTCTTTGAAAGATTACGTCTCAGCAAGCAACTGGCGTTGCAATTGTAAACGGAACAATTAGCCTCGAGAAGAGGGGTATTGAAGCTGCTGTGAGAGTAAACTCTCATGGTGGAGGTAGAACACTGATTTGCGGATGCACCGAAACTCGCCACGTTTGGTAACAAACTGGATCTGGCCGCGAACTGCCGAGGGAGGGAAGCTCGTTCTAAGTGTTCTTTCGTCAATGTCGTGAGGGTTCGATTCCCTTCTGAGACACAAATAAGTGAATCTGAACGTGACATGTAATATAGTGTAGTTATGGAACGGTGCCTGAGTGGTCAAAAGGGCTTGACTGTAAATCAAGTGGCTCCGCCTATCGTTGGTTCAAATCCAACCCGTTCCACTGGTGATTGTGACGAATTTTGGATCAATCGTCATCCAGGATCACAATCACCGTATTTCGATAACAGAGTGTAAGTCTAGGCCTAAGCATCTGATCAAATTCTGTTATCGATTGTCCTCGTAGCTCAGCTGGATAGAGCAATGGCCTTCTAAGCCATCGGTCACACGTTCGAATCGTGTCGAGGACGCTGTCATCCTTAATTCAAATGGTAGAATACAAGACGTTGCATGTGATGGTTCGAATCCATCAGGATGACAATATTCCCGAGTAGCTCAATGGCAGAGCGCTAGATTGTTACTCTAGTGGTTGTAGGTTCGATCCCTACCTCGGGAGCAAATATAACATGATTGATTGTACTATAGTTATGTTGTTGAATGTTTAACAAGTGAGTCATCACATTGTTTTATACTCATCAATGATTCCCATTTCTTTCAAATCTTTCCCCTTTAAAATTCGAAGATTTAATGGAAATGCTTTCCACTTACAACGATCTTTTTCAGTTTCGTAACCTTTAATTTCAACGTAGATATCTTCTTCAGGAAGATAAAAATCAGGAATATAATTTCGTTCTTTTTCTTCGAATGAGTATGGGAACATCTTTGTATTTCGAATCCACGAAATGTGATTTTCATCTAACCACATTGCATATCGAAGTTCCCATGTACCATGAAGTTTTGTACCACGGTAATCATACGTATGACGCTTTGAAAATGAAAGATGCCAAGTTCCTTCTTTGATTTTTTGCTGAACTGTTTCTGATGTTTGAATTGCACTCTTTGCTATCCTTTCATCGGTATGCTTTGTTTTTCCTGCATGCCAAGAGACCAAATCTCCAGATTCATATTGTTCTTTAAGAGTTGAAGCATATTTTGCAACGCGTTCATCAGTAGATGATGACAATCCTTTATTCCAAGCTACGTGCCCTTTAGGTTTGAAGTCTCGTCCGTTACCATGAGCACGCCATTTATGGGAAGCAATACCCATTTTAGAAAATAATTTTCCACAATCTTCACACAAAATATCTTTCATACTTTAATAGATATGACAACTTGAGGTTAATATGAAACCATTTCAGTTAGGACGAGATGCGTATGATACTGCTAAACCAACAACGGAAGAGGAGCTTGTAGCATTCTTGGCAGAAGCTGCTAAAGGGTCTGCTGAAGGTCTAGACGCAGATCTAGGATCTGCCGTCGACGAGGTCGAAGGTCTAAAATGGCTTGCTGAATCTCTAACTCAGTGAGCAGAGTGTAAATTTGAACATGAGGTGTTAAAGTGAACATCATGTTCGGAGGAATAACCAATGGCTGAATTAATCATTCCAGAAAATATTTCTCAATTCCAAGTCGTCAAGTTCACGAAAAAAGAGGCACTTGAGGTTATCACTTATTTGACAGCGCTACTTGCAGATCTTCCACCAACTCATGGTCAAGATGGAGCAGTTCCAACGGTGATAATCAGAAAAGGGAATCGATCTGAGTATCGATTAGCATTTACCGTAGAATGATGACATGAATATGCTGGTGTGCCGAAATCGGTATACGGAGTTGATTTAAAATCAATCGACCGCAAGGTCTTGTGGGTTCGAGTCCCACCACCAGCACATAGTTAATCACATTATCTAAGAGAGGTGTTTCATGGCAAATGAACTGCGCATGGCTCTTGAGATTCAGAACGTTGCGATAACAGGTAACAGTTATCTTGTTCTTCGTTGTGAATCAAATGTCTGGCCGATCAGTAAACCTCTTCTTGAACGCACGTTCCAAACGACTTGGAACAATAATTTGTCAGCGTTAGGTCATCTCTCAAAAGAGGAGACGAAGCAGTGGGTGAAGAACCATATTGAGTGCTCTTGGTGTAGGACACCCAATGGTTTCAAGTTGCAAGAACAAAAAAAGATTTAATTAATACCTGATGACTAAGGATGACAATGACAGATCTTGATTCTTTGAAAATTGACATTGAACTTCAAGTGATAAAAGTTTCAATTTACGATGGATGGAAATTGCTAAGACTTTTAGCACATCAACTTCAAAAAAAATTCAAATCTAGTAAACAGAATCAAGGTGATACAACGTTGTGCATTCCAATTTTGATAACAAAGAATATAAAAGAAAACAAAACTGAAATAAAAATTCATTTTGATTCTCTTGAAGAATCAGAACGTCAAGATTTGCTTGGCTTGATTTCAAGCAATAACTGTAGTAGTTATTGACACACTTGCCGGTGTGCCGAAATCGGTATACGGAGCGAATTTAAAATTCGTCGTCGAAAGACATGTGGGTTCGAGTCCCACCACCGGCACCATGAGAATTAACGAAAACAGACTTAGAAGTTATTGGTCAGAACGTAAAAGACTATTATGTGAACCTTATTCGTTTGCGAAAGATATAATTGATGTCTTTCTAATTGCAACGCTTTTGGTAATCATAAGTAAGTTTCTTGACTGCCTTCACATACCATGAATCAACCACAAACTTATCCAATCGTATGCTTTGTCATCCAACACCCAGAGGGAACATTTCTTGCTCACGCTGAGACGGGTGTTAAACTTGTCGATGATCTGAGTGATCCAACGCTTCAAGTCTTTTCATCCGCACTTGCTGCAGATGTTGTGATGCGTCGTTATATGCCAAACGGATACATGAGAGTCACAATTAACGGAAAACTAAGATGAAACAAAAATTTAAGAAATTGTTTCCGGTATGGTTGACGTGTTTTTGGTATTTTCAGTTTGTTAAAACAATGTGGCTTGGAAAGCCAATGAATCTTGACGTTTATGTTTTGGGTACGACTTGTATGTTTGTTCTTTTGATTCATTATATCATAACAGTTGACTTTGAAAGTTGAGATGACATGGTTAAGCTAATCTGGATTGAAATTGTCGTTGTCTCTGCGATGGCGTTCCTATTTTCATTTTTGTTAGGATACACGTCATTTAACGATCTTGGCATTCATTACACCTTTGTTGTGATTGGAGCTGTCGGCGTCATCTATAGTCTCTATCAATATTACCATTCTGCACGCGAACGTCTTCAGACAGCGAAGAATGACGAAAAGCCTTGGCACTTGCTTGACTGACTATCACTCTCGAGACACTCAGAAATTCTTTTGAGATTCGAACACTGGTTCCATCAGTAGATTGAAAGAGTGTTCTGGGTGTCAAACATGGGACTTTGTCCCATTTGTTGTTTAAATGACAATCGACTTGATAAGATCCTGTCAATGAGGCGATCTTATCAAGTCGATTGTCATTTAATTTGTGTATGCGTCATAAGAAATCTATCAAGAGTTGTACTAGTCACACAACGATTTCCGTGAATTGATTTAATCGTGTGCCTGTCACCGAAAGTTTTAACATCAACAATTAACACGATATCATCTTCAGATACAAAAACAATGTCACCCTGAACCCAGACAACGCTGTCATGTTCAGGGTGACCCGTGTATTTCCATAACGTCCCCAACAACTTATGACGATGAGTCATCTGTCATGATGTTCATGATCTAATTTGACAACTTCTGTCGCTGCAATGCTCAACTTTGTCGCTTCACTCCAGAATGGGACATAACGATCGAGCAACCACAACACAATTCGATCACTGATCGATCGATTCTTGATCCTGTTAAAAACGTGATTATGAAGCTTGACTCTTAGTTTCGTTCCAACTTCATACAGCGTGTAACAATCAATATAATTTGTCTCAAGTCGATGGAGTCTCTCCTCGAGTTCCTCATTCACTGACTGTAGTTCAGCGACTTTGTGTTTATACTCTTCGATGACATCGTAAGGCGTCACGATTCCACCAAAACCGATGTCTGCATTTATTCCCATGTGTAAACCTTCCAATCAATCGTCAGAGTCCCACAAATATACCTGAGAGCCGTTTGTGAATAGGGGGTGAATGCCATCACCACACCATCAATGATTTTTCCGTGGGTCCCTGGAGGGCAGTCAGGGACTTGTTCAATTCCTTTTAGACTTTCACTGTTCACTCTATAAATTCTACCGCCTTCAGGGATGTCATAAAATTCCAACTCGGACGTGCCGTTTGGAAACATCAACTTCAGTGCTGATTCCGCCAGAGACAATTCACTAAGATGAACACACATCATGTGATGCATAACATTATCCCTTTTTGATAACGAGTGCTCGAACAATCTGGACGATTCCACCAAAGCTAGCAACGCAAGCCAATAGTCCTAATATGATCCCCACCAATTTAATAATGTTCACGTGCTAGCCTCGATTTTCTACGTTGATTTGTTTTTGCTCTTTGAACCCTTTGGTCGACCACGAGGACGCTTCACAGGAACGATATCACCGTTCTTGTCAGTCACCGTGGGAACAACGACAATGGGTTTTTCTTCTGTTGCCCTGCGAGTATACTTCCTCTTCACTTGTGTGTACAGGTCTTCGTTTTCTCCCGGAACCCAATTCCTAGATCCGTCAGGAATCTTGAACATCAGTCCTCGACGAGGACCTGTTATGTAACTGCTACAAGTGAATTGCATTCCGTTGGGATCCCAAAGACCGATGAAACCATGTTCCATATGTGAAGGGTCAATTGATTTGATGATGAAAACTGTCGTGTCGCGCCAAGGATGTGGATATTGAATGAGAACTTTGTCACCGACCTTTAACAGGAATTGACCAGTCGTTGGGTCAATCGCGTTCTGAAGATGATCAATTTGAGGTTTCCATCCCGGTCTCCCAATACCTTGGATCGCAGGTCCTTGTGTCGCATCACTCATTGAAATTGATTTTATCAAAGCAGAAGTTTTTGCTTCAGCCTCTTCGACATTGTCTTCAACAATTTTTTCATTAGGAATCATTGAAAGTTCAACGTCATTTGTCAACGGCATAGAGTGATTTTAACATCGATAGACATAATGTTCACAAAATGGGGTGTACTGTTTTTTCACACCATCTGTCAATACGTATACACGTTGGTCAAACCGTGTACATCACATGTGATATTTTGTTACACTAGTGTGCACTTAGTGTTGTACTTAGCACAAGCACATGGTACAGTAGGTTACATGACAGGAACGGTGGTAAACGGAGACAACTTGGAGAGTCTCAAAAAGCTTGAGTCGTCTTCAATTCAACTAATTTACACAGACCCGCCGTTTAATACTGGCGATGTCCAGCGAATGAAACGAGTCAAATCAAAATTGAATGATTCTGGCTCTATTGGGTTCGCTGGGTCTCGATACTCTCACGAGACTGTTTCTGATATTTCTTATCTCGATAGCTTTAACGATTATATCGACGGTTGGTTGGGACCACGACTACAAGAGTGTCATCGAGTTCTGACTGACGACGGTACGCTCTATTTACATCTTGATCAAAGGGAAGTCCATTACGCAAAAGTTTACCTTGATCGACTGTTTGGTCGACAATGCTTTTTGAATGAAATAATCTGGTCTTATGATTTCGGTGGACGAGGAAAACGTTGTTGGCCGAAAAAACACGACAACATACTTGTTTACGTAAAGGACCCAGACAAGTACATCTTTAATTATGATGATGTCGATCGTATTCCTTACATGGCACCAGACCTTGCAGGACCTGAAAAAGCTGCAAAAGGAAAGTTTCCGACTGACGTTTGGTGGCAAACCATCGTTCCAACAAACGGAAAAGAGAGGACAGGTTATCCAAACCAGAAGCCAATCCAACTAGCAACTCGTATTATTAAGGCATCTTCACATGAAAATGGGACTGTTCTAGATTTTTGCGGTGGGTCAGGAACAGTTGGGGAAGCAAGTGAACATCTGAACAGACACTGGATACTGTTTGAAAGTAACGAAGAGGCAATCTCGGTCATGAAAGAAAGATTTGATCGAGTGATGCCACAATCAGTAATTAATTGGCAATCTAACAATCAAGGTATTGATAAATGAGCACTAAGAAGCGTGTTTCCAAGGTTGACATTCAATCGTCTGATGAATTGGCAATGTGGAGTGATGACGAACTTTACAACAGGATTGGATACATGACGTCAGAATTGTCCAAGCGTGATGGGTCGGTTGCACATGAAGTTGAGATTTGCTATGCTCAACGTGAACAACAGATTCGTGAAACCCGTCGTCAGCAACACAACAAGTATATTAACTCAATTCGAGTCGCCGAAGCGAACGAGTATTCTTATCCGGAGTACGAGCCGACGCCACCGCCTCCTTACTGGTCTCCAAAAAACTGAAGATAGCAGCTGGCAAAAAGCGACATAACACTTCTTAAGAATTACGAGGAGACAAAAATGTTTGGAACTAAAGACACTGTTGCTTGGTATTTTGAAGAGATTAACAAGACTCCTCGTATTGAGCATGATGCAAGTATGTCGCTTTTTGCCGAAGTCGAGACAGCGGACGAAAAAAAGAAGAAGATCGTAAAAAACAAGCTTATTTGTTCAAACCTTCGTCTTGTCGTCTCCATCGCCAAACAATTTCGTAAGTCGAGGATTCCTCTTGAAGACTTGATTCAAGAAGGTAATCTTGGGCTTATCAAAGCTGTCGATAAGTTTGATTACAAAAAGGGTTTTCGTTTTTCAACTTACGCCACTTGGTGGATCAAACAGGCAATTCAACAACTTATCCTAAAACGTCGCAAGACAATTCGTTTGCCTGCACATGCAGCTGGATTGCAAAATAAACTAATTGCTGCAGCTGAAGACTATAAGCGTCAGTTTGGCTGTGAGCCAAGTGCTGAAGATCTTGCTGAGCTAATCGGAGCTAGCGAAAAGGTTGTCAGAGCCACTGTTCAAAGCGGTCGTGAGGTTCTTTCGCTGGAATCTCCACAATTGTCTGGAAAATCGACAGGTGGTGATAATGAAAGAACGATTGGTCATTCAATTGTTGACAATTCAGCAAATGGCGACCCTTTTGCTCGAGTTGCAGAAAAACAATTGCTTGCTGTCACCAGACAAGTGCTAAAAAACCTATCGGCGAAAGAATCGATTATTTTGCGACTGCGCTTTGGGATAACGGAAGATCCGACAAATTCTCAAGACTTTCCAATAACAACTGAAGAACTTGAAAACTTGAAGAAGGGAATTTCTCTCAAATGAGCATGCCGAAAGGAAAGAAAGTTTCTGTTGGTTATGCAACCGTCGTCGATGATGACGGAGCAAACTATCGAACAATTTCAGAACATATGACAAAGATCGGGCAACCCATGAATCATGCAAGTGCAAGAAATCATGTGTTGCGAATTATGAAAAAGTTTGCGATTGCCTTTGTAGAGGCCTCTGGTGATCCAGTGGATGATGATAAGGTGACGTCGACTGCAAGAGATCCAAGGTTTCAGTCTGCAATGACTGAGCTTATTCAACGACAATTTAGCTTCTAAACAATATAAGTTTGCACTCACGGCTCTGATGAAAATCAGGGCTGTTCGTGTTTAACGACCCCATACTTAAGAACATGAAATATAAACCAGCTCAAATAAAACTATCTGACGTGTTAAATCGTAGACAACAGACGTTGCAAGACTTCATGGAAGAGAGACACTTGAATCGTGAAACGTTGGTTCAATATTGTGCAGAAAATGATTTGCAATGTCCAAAACTCCCAGCGGTAAAAACTCCAAGTCAACCAGTTGTCAAACCCGTTGAAGTTAAACAGGTCGTTGAAGCTGTTGAAACTGTTGAAGCAAAACCTGTCGCAAAAAAGCCCAAAGTCACCCTTCCGGTTGTGCCAGACGGTGATAAAAAAATCGTTGAACCAACGATACCTGAAACTATTGTTGTCTGAGAAGATTATTCTGAGGGTGGTTTAAACGATTCGAGGGTGGCTGTATTGGCCACCCTCGAGTTATTTTACCTGATTGTCAGAAGCAACTGTTTAGGATTTCAAGACGTTCTATCTCATCAGGTTCGTATTTTTCATGCGCTCCAAAGTTAAGTTGTGGTTTAAGAGAAGAGTTGCGAAACCTTCCAACCAGCTGGGCCATGGCCTTTGCACCAACTGGGTTCATTGAATGAATCCTGACAATGTCTGGAAATGAATTGTGTTCAGCCATCCAGAGGACAACGGCATATCCTGTCGGTTCTCTGACGTAACCTGAATCACTATAACCATGAATGTCGTTATAATGCTCGGTGGCTAAGTCATGGTTAAGACTGCATTCAACGACACGACCCGTTTGAAGGACTTTAATTGCCTCAGCTGCAGTCTTAACCCACACCCAACCGACCGGTGGAAGCCTTATGTCGTCAAGCCAGAGGAAAATTTCTTCGGTTTTCGGACGACCCAACGGAAATATGATTTCAAGCTCTTCGATTTGCATTCAGCAAACGTATCCTTGTTGTAAGGGATGTTTAGTGTTCCCAACAACTTTTCGCCTCTTTTCCATGCTTCAATCTCTTCTTCAACGATTGAAGTTTTGTGTGTCAATTTGTTTTGGAACTTTTTGTCATATTGTAATGGATACCCGCGACTGAATCTTTCTTCAACTTTTCCTTGAAGGTCAATAAGGATGTGCCCACATTCATGAGCAAGCTGAGCAAGTTGAGAACCTGGAGCGTAACACTTGTTGATCACGACTTCCATGTCATCAAAAGACACGTATGAAATGATGTTTTTGCAAAAGCGTAGTTCAAATCCTTTCTCGTTAATCCAACGTTCAAGTCGAGCAATTCCCAATTGGAAGTTGCGCCGGTCGCGATTACGTTTCATTCTTGTGGCAGGACTGGCCCAGCCATGCCTCAATAATTCAATTCGTTTACCCTGCGATTTTATCCTCGTGTATGTGTTCATTATGACTCTTTAACGAGCGATGGCCCGAAATGGGCCATCGGAAGACGTTTACGATTTTGACTGTGGGAAATTTTTCAGGATTTCCCCGACGACATGAGGGTGAATTGCCTTGACGTTGCCAATTCCATGTGGAGTGTTGTCGGTCGCAAACTGCGTCCAAGCGAAGACACACAACTCTCCAGGGATCAACTTGAAAAACTTGCCAACGTTCTTTGCCTGGGTGTCAGTGAACTTGTTCTCCTTTGCGTATTCCACCATCTTTGCGATGCAGATGTTCCACTTGTCAACACCGAGGTCTTGAATCCGATTCAGATTCTCATCGAATCGATCAAGGATATCAGTCGCAGACAATTGACGCTCGAGGTTGCTTGCATATGAAACGAACGACTGACTGACCTCCAATCCCAGATACCCAAGGCAAATGTTGTAAAACTTTGCCAGAGCACTTGCGTCCTTCTTGAGATCCACTTCAAGAAGTCCATTCATCATGAGAGCGTCGTTACAACGCTGCCAGGATCGTCGAGAAGAGTGCTTGACGTTTGGTTCACTCCTTCCCGGCGGATCCAGCATCGTCTTGTTCGTTTGGATGTAACCTTGCACGATGGGATGAATGATGGAGACCTTGGGATCGTGGTCACTCGGCATCTTTGCCCAATCCAACCAATCATCCACTGAAGGCTCAAGGGCGACCACCCAGAATCTATCGAAAAGTGCAGGGTCAATCTCGTTGACCTGATATCGACTCGACATGTTGACGGCAGCGACGACCCGAGTTTCGGGATGAAGCTTCATCCCATTGAGTTCTCGATCAAGAACGATCTGGAACGCTGCTTGCATGACCTCAGGGGTTGCGCGGTTGAGCTCATCGAAAAACAACATCACTGGACGCTTGCAAGCCTCAACATACCAATCGGGATGAGCAAACCTCGTCGTTCCGTCAACGATGACAGGAAGACCCACCAAGTCGCCCTCAGTCTGTTGAGAGAGACGCTTGTCAATGGTGTCAAGCGAAAACCCAGTGGCAAGAAACCGCATGATTTGAGACTTTCCAATCCCGGTTTCGCCATGGATGAGAATCGAATGATTGGCGGGAAGACTGCGAGCTGCGCTTACGAAAGTTTTGATGTCCACGTTTTTTTTCTCTCCGGTTGTTCCACCGTTGCTGACTTGCTAGAGGATACCACCAAGCGTCACCTTTTACACAACAAGAGGTAAAAGTTTTTTGGCCTCGATTGTGATTGTTCCGGCGACGTGGTGTATAACAGTTTCATTAGCGATGTTGAAAAAACCTGTCGCTGAAGAGTGTAAACCTTGAGCGAGCCTGGTAATATCTCCAAACTGTCTGAAAGGGATTAACATGTCGATGATCAATGGCCAGATCTCCCGTGGCACCAACATTCTTGATCTTGTCATCCCGCCTCAATTGGAAGAGTCGATCTTGACTGGGGTCACTTGGTTTGATGACGCTCTTGGTGGTTACGGTCTGACTCCCAGTCAGGTTTGTCTGTTTACTGGCACACCTGGTGCTGGTAAGACAACGACGATGTTGCAGATCGCTGACGCATGGACGAAAGGCGGTAACATCTGTCTCCTTAATACAGTCGAGGAAGCGCTTGTTCAGGTGCGAAAGGTCACCAAGCGTCTCGGTCTCACCTCTGGGTTCATCTGTGGCCAAGATCGGTTGGTCCCGGCGGCTCTCGAGCACTTTGATCAATTGAGGGCTGCAAACCCAAACAAGAAGGCGCTGATTATTCTGGACTCACTCCAGGTCCATGATGATGGCAAATACAAGGACGGCGGGACGAATAGCATGACGCCAGTTCGCATTGCAGAAATGGTGTCTGAATATTGCAAGGCAACGTATGCAATGACGATCATGATCGGTCAGGTCACCAAGGGTGGCAAGTTCGCAGGAAAACAACAGTTGCAACACAACATTGATTCTCATGCTCACGTTTATATTGATCAAAATCCGAAGTCTGAGACGTACGGCAAGCGCATTTTCAGGTTTGAGAAAAATCGCTTTGGTCCTGCAAACATGGGAAGCATTCTCAACATGACTGGTGACGGCGGTCTCGTCGCAGAATCTCCTTATGAAATGCAAGACGATGATGTCGCAGAGTGAGTGTGGTGTTGTGTAATTTGCCTCAGTCTAGGGTAGGATAGTCTCATGTTCAGCAAACAATCGATTGAGCGTCTTCGTAAAGCGTATGACAATGCGGGTCTTCTTTGCGATCGCACTGAAGCTGTGATGAAAGATTACGCCACCCCTCGTGTCGAAGACGAGGAAGTGATGGAGCTCACAGCGGAAGATCTCGTTGACATGTGTGAAGAGGAACGTGAGGAACGTCTCATTGACGAGAAGGTCAAGACCTTTAACTTTCAGGCAATCCTTGTTGATTGGTTGAAAGAGTCTGTGTTCATGCAGACCGTTTCTCGTCACGTTCGTAAGCGCCCAGACGAGACCGTTGGCACGTTTGCCATGAGCTATAACATCGTCAATGAAGACGTTGAGATGCTATACAGTCCCAGGTTTGCCACACGCCTGCAAAATGATGAATTGAAGGGGACATGCAGTCACGAATTCTATCACCTCATCCTGCAACATTTGACGACTCGTCGACGTGAACCTCACATTGTGAGTAACATGGCGCAGGATCTGTCAATAAATGATCTGGCGAAGTCGTATGGAATGAAGCTTCCAAGTTGCGGCCTCTTTCCAGGCGTCAAACCGGTGAGGACGAAAAAAGGTTGGCGGACACTGACGTCAATCCAACGTGCCAAACAAGAATCGTTTGAGAAACTCATCGCGAGCTTGCCCCCGGCACTTCCTAGCGAAGTGTACTTTGAGATGTTGATCAAATGGGGTGAGAGTAACGGACATAAATGGTCAGATGACACGTACTCTTTTGATTCGCACGACGCCTGGGGGAACATTCCCAACGATCTGAAGACGTTGGTCGAAGGCAAGATCAAAAAGATCGTGGCAGAGGGCGTTCGAGCAGCGGATGCCACGGCAAACGGGTGGGGAAACATCCCTGCTGAGATTCGTGCTGAGATTCGTGCAAGCGTGTCTGACGTTGTTGATTGGCGTGAAGTGTTGAAGAATTTCGTTGCAATGTTTAGCAGCGGTTCACGTGCAACGTCAATCAAGAAGATCAACAAACGTTATGCATACGTGCACCCTGGCATCAAGCGTGGCCGGACTCCTCGACTTGCGATTGCAATTGATCAGTCTGGTTCCGTGGACGATGTTCAGCTTGACGCAATCTTTTCTGTGCTCGGGTCTCTTGCCAAGCAAGTATCGTTCACCATCATTCCGTTTGATTGTGAGGTCGACAAGCAAAATATCAAAGAGTGGAAGAAGGGTCAGAAGTTGGACCTGTTTCGAACCCGGAGTGGCGGCACCAACTTTGACGCCCCGACGGAATACGTCAATAGCCCAGAACATCGCGGTCAGTTTGATGGCTTGTTGATCTGCACTGACGGTGAGTGCAGCGCTCCAAAGCAATCTCGTGTCAAGCGAGGTTGGGTCATCACTCCTGGTCAGAAGTTGTTGTTCGAGACAAATGAGATGGTCATTAACATGGATCTTGAGAAAAAGCATGCAAAGGGTGCGTGGCGATGAACGAGGAACAGCAGTCTCTTGCACACCAGTTGTCGTTGAAGCTCAGCACGATTGACACAGTCACTCGCAACTTCATCAAGAAGTCGATGAAAGAAGTCGTCATCGCTGGTCTTGGGCTCGCCAACGATTGGAGTCGCGGGTATGAGGCGCAAGTAACGAACAACTTCACCAACAAGTTGATCGAGTTGATTCGTGACATCGCACAAAACACGATTCAATTTGATGCGTTGAAAGAGGTCACTCGGCTTTTTCAGGACGATAAGTTCGTCGTCAATTTTCAGGAAGTCGTTGTTGAGGCGTACAGAAAACACTATTGTGAGCAATTTCATGCCGCAATTGCAAGGTTGACAAAAGAACACGAAGAAAAGATCAAGCAAAACATGAAGAACGACATGGCATTGTTCCTGAAGAACATTGATGTCGTCTGTGGTCCTGTTATCAAAGCGATCAAGTCAAATCAAGAAGTCATTTCTGATGATGACGATTGAACACAAATGAGCAAGCATAATAACATTGATGATGTTGTCACACAAGATTGCGGTGAGATCGTTGACAACATCATCACGTCCTTGATTGGACATGCGTTGTTCAAGAAGTTTGGCCTTAACAACAACTATTCACCTACCATTAAGTTGCATTACTCGGCAGCGGCAGAATCTTACGTTCGCTGGTTTTACGACATTCCAGGTGTGCAACCGATCGTTGTTGAAGTCATAAAAACGACCATCGCAAAAAACGTTGAAAAAGTCAAACGCAAACTTATCAAAGAACATCGTGATAACATAAAACGAAACGAAGAGCGTTGGGGAACAGAGCAAGAACATCTCATGAAAGACGTGCTAAGCGAAGCACGATCAATTGCGTATCATCATGTTCAGGATGTTGCGGAAGACGATGCGAAAGCAGTGTTTGACGCTGCACTTGCACTTTCACTAAAACCAGCCTGTCCAACTGACACTTGATGGTTATACCTATGTATAGTGGCCACATGTAACATCACTCCGGGCATGTTAGTTTCATTAACGAAATGCCTCGCTGTTGGCGAGGGTGCATGGGAAGGGTGGCTGGTATACACACCAACGGCTCGGCAATGGCGCCGAGCGTTTGAGCCTGGCACGATCGGAGTTTACATAGGAGACGATTTCGAGACTTGCACGGTGCGACACGCATCCGTGCAACGACTCGTTCAGTCAATGATCATCGACGGGAAGAAGTTTCACGTGTTGCCTCAATATTTGCAAGGTGCATAAAGTTATGATGCCAGTGAAAAAGATCGAGGAGAGGGGTAGAGTGGCTACAGATGGCAAGCAAAGGGGAAAGGGTTCCTCTAACTTGCGAAACCAAGGAAAATCCATGCCGCAATCGCAAATCGCCCAGAAGCAGTCCTCCAAGTCCGTTGCCCCCGTCGTCCTTGTCGAGCAAGGTCAAAAGAAGGAAGAGACCGTCAACGTCAAGCCCGTTGTCATTCAGCAAAAGCAGAAGCCTGCTGACAAGGCGCCTGCTCACATGGCGAAGGTCGACAAGCTCGCCAATCAATTGCCGGAACTCAGTGGTGACTCTGCCACATTGTTCGTCGCCCTTCAGAACCTCAGCACCGCTGATTTGAACTGCGTGCTCGCTCATCTCAACGTCGAGATTCGTCGGCGAGGTGTGATGTCGATCGCCGCCTATGTCCAGGCGGATGGGTCGACCAAGGGACTCACTGTTGGACAGCGGGTGAAGATTCGAAGTGGCAATCCCAAGTATTTGGGTCAGTTCGGCGTCGTCGAAAAGGTCGCTCGGCTGCGATGTTATGTTCGACTCAACGGGCGTGATCGTGCCGATTACTTCTTCATCGCCGACGCAGAGCCGGTTGGCGGTCAGGTCTTGCAGGTGACCCCAGAAGTTGTCACCGAGACCGTCGCTCGATTGACCTCTGCACCACCGCCAGTGCCCCCGAGTGAGCCGGAGGTTGTGGAACCTGCTGAGGCTCTTGAAAGCGGTCCAGAAGTCACTCAAGAGAATTGAACCGTCTCTCGGTTGGGCATGAACTTTCATAATTAACAACGTGAAAGTTCATGCCCAACGTTGTAGAGTGTTATCATGACGCAATTATACTGGATGTTTGTATGCGGAAGCATTTTTACTTTCGCATGGCTCATGATGAAATTGGCAAGGTTCACAACGCCAATATCTGCGAGCGTTGGTATCTTGATTGTGGGTATCGGATCATACACAGGTCAAGTTCAATTCATCGCATATGGTGGTGGGTTATTGGCATTTAGCATGTTGATGTTGCTCATCAGCAAGAATGTTTAACATGGACACGTTATTTGCATTGGCTGGTGGCGTCATGAAACTGGTGGCGTTCCTCATGGGAGCGTTCATCGGTGTTTGTTTGGTGGGTGGGTTGATCTGGATCGTGTTATACGGGTTTGTTTGGCGATACTTGACGAGTCAGTGACATGCTTAAATTTATCGTTGTGTTCATCCAGCTCTTGGCTTTGTTTTTTCTCATGGTATTTGGCGTTGCTATCATTGGCGTCAGTGTTAGCTTGTTATTCATGGTAAGATAAACATCCTGGGTCAATGAATTACAATGACCTAGCAAGATTCGGACAATAGCTCAGTGGTTAGAGCTCCCGGCTTATATCCGGGTGGTCCTCGGTTCAATCCCGAGTTGTCCGACAATTCATGGCCAGGTTTCGACAATGAAAGTTGTCGGGATGCTGGCCATCACTTTTTCCTGTTCTGGGTGTGAAAGCGTGGTATAGTGTAATATTCGCATTTTCTTTTCGAATATTCATAAGAAAATAAATCAGGGGCGGTGAAGGTCAAAGACAGAAAGCTTATAGTCTTATCATCGGCTGGAAACAACCAGCAAACAACAAAGGTAAAACCAATGAGCACCATCGACAACACCGCTCCCGCCGCTTCGACCGACAACACCGTCTCTTACACCATTGGCGACAAAGACACCGACTTCAAGCTTCTGAAGGGTCTTGTCCAGCACTACGGCATGCTCGGTGTGGCCCGCATGCTCACCTATGTCAACGGAATCGGTCAGGGTCGAATCGCTGAGGGCACTCCCCGTCACCTCGCAGCACGAGCTGAGAAAGCGGTCAAGGAGGCACTGCGTGAGATTGTTCAGAACGGTGAGTTCCGGTATGTCCGGGCACCGTCTCTGAAAGACCAAGTCGAAGCCTGATTCAAACAATGTTGATGTCGGGGGAGAAATCCCCCGATTTTCAGGAGACCTAAAATGATAGCCAGTGATGTATTCGTCAATCAATCTGAAGTCGAAAGCAAAGTTGACTTGGCAGTCGATCTGAATCGACAGATCAAGGCACTGACCAAAAAACTGGAAGAGTTGAAAAAAGATATCACTCTTGCAGCAGCATCGGGCGTCTTCCCTGAAGACAAAAAGGGAAACGTTGTCATCAGGAGTGGAGTGACAGACAACTGCGCCACGGTCTCTTATGTCAGCAACACTGTTGTTTTTCGAGACATGCCTGAAGAAGTGATCATCACCAATCTCAAGGGTCACCTTCCTCAGTCTTGGTATTCGGGATTGTTTCTTGAGAGAATCAAGTTTAGCGACAGCTTCAAGGGTCTTTACAACTTGATGCCACAGAATCTTCGAACAGTCGTTGATTCATACGTGGAAGAGAAACCGATGTCTCCTAGGGTCCTGCTCTCAAAGTAACTCACAACGTAAATTGTCAACGTGATCCTGAGCTGCTATATGCAGCTCGAGATCGTTAATCAGACACGTCAATGTTGATGATGTTTGCAGCGATCTCTTCGCACATCAGCTTTGTCGCAAACGTCATTCTCTTGAGTTTCTCAAGAAGAGTTGAATCCCAGCATATTCCAGCCAGGGTTTCATGCTCCTGCGCTTCAATCAGTATTTCCAGCGCAGATTGCAAATACGCAGTTGCAGCCTCAATTCTCGCAAACTGAGTCTCTGCATCATATGGTATGGGCGGTGGAGGACCGGTCGTTGACATGCTTTTACCGTATCTAAATATGAACACTTGTTCAAAGGTATGTATGTTAAATCAACATGCATCCGTTGATACTATTGGCGGCACAGGTGGCGATCTCGAAGATTGAGAAAGACCCGAGAAATTTCTTGTTGGGTGCCGTGGGCGTAAGAAATGACGGAATCATCGTCAGCGCTCGCAACGGTCCTGCGCAAGAATCAATCGCTCACGGTAAAGGCTGGTCGTTTCCTCAATGTCATGCAGAATATCGATGTGTTAAGAAAATGGATCGTGGTGGAACGATTTACGTCGCGCGAGTCGGTAAGAACGGTATGATAGGCATGAGTAAGCCATGCTCTGCATGTGAAACTTTGTTAAAAAACAGGGGTATTTCCAGGGCATTCTATAGTGTCAGTCCCACAGAATATCGCGTGATGTCACTGAATTCTTGAACGGAGAGTATATGGAACAGTTCGTAAAAAGCGACGAGAGTGTCAACGAGAGCACTTATGACGGATTTATGTTCACTGTCATGCCAATTATCATTGTTGGCATTTTGTTGTTTTATGTGTCGATTTAGTGAAACTGCTTGTGACACGAGGTAGGATATGTCCATGCTGAATGAGTTGAGCGCCGAGCTTTCAAGAATTTCCCACGAATCTGGAAGACCTTCGTCCACACTTCAAAGCGAGCTTGGTCAGTTGTCACTATCTTCTCAACTTGAACTTGCACGTATTCTGATTGACAAACGACACGAGAATAAAATGTTGTCAATTCACCCAAAAACCTGGTAATTAAAACATGGAAACAATTCGCATCCCAGTGCCAAAGATTCGTAACACTCAAGTTCAAATTGCTATGAATCGCCCTGGTGGACCTATGGGTGATCGACGAGCGCCGCGTGGTGGTGCAAAAAATTGCATCAATGATTACATTTCTGAGTACGAAGAAGAGCAGAACGATCAATTTGCTATTGAAGATGACTATCATAACGCAGCTTGGCGCTTGTAAAACAAGGGGTGACAGTGTTACTGTCACGGTATGCTTATTGAGGTTGCCGAGCTCGTAAGGTGGGAAATTGAGGCATTTGTTCTAAATCGTGATTGTAGCATATCTTATAAAGATCTTTGTGGAGCATGTGGTATTAGCTCTTGGGTGCTCAATAGAGTGTATCGCAGGTTGGGTGTCAATTCACATTTTGTGATGGGTCGATACGATAAAAACAGTCATTTCCATGACACGTATTATGGCAATCACTGTTGGTTGGAAATTGACAAGCATATTGTTGATGTCACAGCAACACAGTTTGGAGTTCCAGACAGAGTGTTTGTGACAGGGTTTGATAACCCTTATTATCGCGCAGAATACTATGATCGTGCTGCTTTTTGTCGACTTTCCCGATGGGGTGATCAGTCACAATCAAGTTGGAGACATGAGCTTCAAGAGATTGTGAATCGTATCTATTGCCAGAGTAAGTCGAAGTTTTCTTATAACCCGGTGACAACGCTACAACGTTATGATCGTTCCGAACTCTTGCAAGCAACAGGTTGAATTTCAGATTCCGCCTCCCCCTCGATTACCATCCGAGTATATTTCGGAACAAAATTTCGAACTATGGCTTGAAAATCAAGCAAAGAAAATACTGTTAATTCGAGGTGAAATTCAAAAGAAGGCTCGAATAGTTGTTGATGATCCTGCTGATGATTTCAAGAAACCTTCAGACAATCTCCTTGAGATCAGAACGATGATTCAGATTCATGTTCGAGTGTTAGAGGAACTTCAAACATACATCGACGATCTTGTTTCAGATCAACTTGAAATTGAATCGATTGAGGAAAAAGAAAAAAATGTTTAATGTGCTAAAGCGTTCTGAAAATACAATGGATCCGTATTTCGTTCTTGGAATCATCAATGAACTTGCGATAAAGTTGCAAAAAGATCCAACAATTCCAATGTATGCTACAGCAGCTGGTGTACGTGCAGTCTGTTATCACTTTGGTTGGTCGCCAGAAGAACTGATTCGTGTCGACGCTGACAAACGAGCCATGACACCAAGTGTATCTTTGCCCAAGTGATGGTATAACATACCACATGTTGAAACGAGAAGACGTCTTACCAGGTACAGTCATTGTTGTAAACAGGCAACCACCAGCTCCTCCGGGAATAAATTGGGAAAATTTTCCTCAATTCGTCAAAGGTTTGAAATTAGAGATCACTTCAAAACCCTATAAAAATGGTGGCATGAATCTCGTGAACGTCGTGCAGAACTGTGTTGGGGGTGGGTCGGGAGCTGTGATGTATTCCTTCGTCACTTGTTTTTGCTCACGTTCAAATGAAAAAACTGGCTAAAGATCTGGTTCCTGGTGATTTGATAAGAGTTTGGTTCAAAAAACAACCTCTCGTTGAAAGGGTTATCTCTGTTGAAGGTGACCCTGACGAAGAAACGATCGTAATCTATCTAGAACACAGCACACGAGTGTACTTCAGAGATACATCAATAACAATGTTTGAAGGCTGAGAGGTTCATTTCTCTCAGCCTTCAGTCTATCCGGCTTTTTGTGTCCTGACCGCCTTCATCCTAACATGAGAAATTCCTGATTTCGGCACAGGCTTTGGGATGATAACTTCATGATCGATGTCGCATATTAACAACTCTGTCCTGCAAGAGACATCTTTGGGAATGATCAAGTTTTGTCTGACATACTCCAACGCTTTCTCATGACCGTCGTCTTCGTCATATAGACGTATGACAGACATCACTCTGATTGTGTCCTCGACGTATACGATTTTTACGACTGCTGCTCTTGCCATTTTCTTCTCAATTAAAGTAACTATTTTATACAAGATGTTCATATTTTCAAGTTGTAAACACGATTTATAGTGAACATCTTGTATAAAATAGTTACACTCAAGAAAGTGTACTTGCGACCCATACGATGATAACATTAACCTATGAAATTGAATCTTGTTATCATCAATGAAATGACTGCGCGGGTCCTATTTACAGGATTGTTTGACAAATTTGAGGAAAAATTCCCATTCATTGACACCCGAAGATCAAATTGGTATCTTGACTCAGATGGGTTCATATGGACGGACGGAGCATTAGAAGGCTTGTCAGACATGTTTGTTCGAATTGAAGGGTGTCTAGAGGTCAATCGGAAACAAGTTAACCTTTGTTGTGGTGATCCCAATGCAAATTGATCTTTATAAAGGTGTGGATGAAGCCACACGAAAAACGTTTCTTGACGGTTTGAAATGGAAGGCACAAAAATCAATTGTGATCGCTTTGTTTCATCCATCGTTTATGCGTTACACGCTCTGGAGATGCCTCGTTAACGGTGACGGAAAGTTTTCATCACGTGATTTTTTGCCTCGAGGATCGTTGACAACCACTGAAGTTGACCTAATCTTAAGCAATTACACGAATTACGTCTACAAAGACAAATATGGAATCTGGCGTGGACGACTCTGGTTTAGAATCTGGATGTCAATAACAGGAGTCTTATGAAGATTGAAGACAAGTACATGGCACGATTGCGTGCTGTTGCAGAAATACCGTCAATGACAGGTCCTAGAAACGACAAAGACCTGTCACGAAAATACATCTATCAAGTTCGTCCATCGGGAAATCTCTTTTTTCCAAAAGAGGCAGTCGTCGAAGATATCGTTCTCAATTACGCAATAAAACTGACTCGTAAGCTGCAACCACATCTAACGAACAAAAAATCGGTGATGTGGCTGTGTCAGGTGTGGTTTCCTGACGGTGGAACCGAGGTTTCTGAACCGCTTAGGGGAGTCACGTTGGCATGGCATTGGGGTGAGATGAAGCTTGGAGAACGTGGTGTCATCCTATGCAACGAAGAGTTATATGCTCCATTGCCAATCTCTTACCAGTGACCCGAGAATCGCTTCTATAATTTGTGTGCTGGATACTGCACCCTACTATGTGACGGCTCAGCAAATTTTCTGTGACCTTTCTTGTAGACGGGGGTAGAGTCTGTATCATGAACAAGCCAATGGAACCCACGTTGCACAAGCCTGTCCCGATGGGAACTCGAGTGAAAGTCCAGGCTGGGTATGTCAAGCCCGAAGCTGTGACTGGAACTGTCATCGGTGTGTCTTTCATGCATGTTGTTTTCGGGTACATCGTCCTGCTTGATCATGAAATTGACACTGAGTTTGGGATTCAACGTGGTGTAAGTGTCATCGGTACTGCTTTGGAATCCGAGGACGGTCTGACTCATTGGCGACTTTCACAGTGAACCTTTGACGCTGTCATGATAGACTGATTCTCAATTCAACACTTCCTCTGGAGGGAGCCATGGCACTCCTCAATGATATTGTCGTCAAAGAGCATGTTCTGTTGGCTTCTCTCCAGAAGATGAAGACCGAATCTCTCGCAATTGTCAAAAAGTCCATCCATGACGTGTGGATCAACAACGGTGGATGCACGAAGTGTGGTGGTCGTGGATGGGTTGTCGTCTGGGACACAATGGATTCGATGTCGGGATGTTATGCTGAGTACGGAAAGTGTCCGGCAGAGAATTGCACCGCAAGCATGGTCGGACTTGACGCATCATATTACAGCAAGTATGATTCCAATCGTGGATTGGCAAATCCTATGTTGGAAAACGGCCAATACGTTGGTGTCATCGAACCAATTAACAATCTCATTGTGACTGTCACACAACGAATTAATGAACTCGAGTCTCAATTCCAGTTGAGGAAAGGTTCGATTGTCGAGGTGAAAAAGGGTCGAAAGGTGAAAATTGGAACCAAAGGCGTCGTTGTTGGCTTTTCAGTCAACGAATGGGGTCAGAAGTGTGGAATCAAAGATTCTGACGGAAAAGTTCACTGGACGTCTACGGACAACGTTTGTGTAATTGAACCCAACAAGTGATAGACTAATCTTAGATGCACTGCAAAGGAGAGCGCCAATGAAACATAACGTTGAAATCATGAACGTTACTGCGTTGGGCTTGATTTTCACCATGACGTCTGGTGATTGTGTCACTCGTTGGACAAAAGACGAAAAGCATGTTTTTGTCTGCGTACGTGATCTGTTTGAACTTTATGGTCAGTGGGCGCTTACCCGTAACACTTGCGTCAAAGCAGAAGATGGAAGTTACTTCGAGCATCTCACCAAAGAATCGCTTGGTTCTTTGGCACTTGGCGTCTTGTTGGATCAACAATTGGCAAACAATCAAAACGATCAAAATCTTGCAAAAAAGACTGCATCTCTCATGAAGCATCTCAAGAAGATCGCCAAACTAATCTCAGTCGATTCTAACGAATTGCTGGAACTTGCACGAAAAGAAGACGCAAAAGTGTTTGCTGAACCTCAGCTCGCAATCTGATGACGTCTGTGTAATTGAACCCAACAAAGGATAAGGTCTGATTCATGGACAAAGAGTTGGAATCTTACAAGGATTTTGCCAAGACGATTGTTCACATTGCAACTCGTGAATCTTACGAATACGCTATCGAATGCGTCGCTGACGAGATTGAACAATACACCGAGACGAAAATTTCACAATTCCGAGATCGACGAAACCAATGGGAAAAACTTGTTACTGACGTGAACGTTCGTCTCAAAGACATCGAATTGAAACATAAGTCAGCAATTCCGATCAACCTCGCTCGGCTCGCAAAACACCACATTGAACATGCATATGCTGCATTCAAAATTTACAATCTAAAGACCTCTGCTATCGAATTGGAGTATGCACGAAAACTATCAGACATTCTTGGCGACAGCACGATTGAAGTGGCGTTGATCTGCCTCTTGGAACAAGAGCCGTGAGTGTCTTTATTTTGTTGCGACAATTGGATGCTTGTAAAGCATCCAGAACGTGGGCCGAACGGTTTGGTGATGACTTTGAAAGTGCGTGGTTGTCGACAAACAACCTTGGGTGGTTGTATTGGTTTGTCTCTCGAATTTCGAAGAAAGATAGGACAAACGACAAACTTCCTCAACTTAATCTAGTTGAGACGCAACGTAAGCTCGCTAGATGTATCGTCGATTTGTTGTTGACCTATCCAGTCGACAACAAGTTTTGTCTCAAAACTGTTGAGGAGTGCAAAAGGTTTCTGTCCAACAATTTGCCGATGCTAGACGTGTCACCGTTTGAGGCACAATACGTTGGTTACTCCGTTGACAAAGTTCACGGTCAGGTGTCGGCTGATTTTATCAGGAAGTACGTTGATTTTAGTGATGACATCCTTCCAAAGATCACTCATCTCCAAGTGAAACTTTGATGTCGCTGTTGTAGACTATCTCTATAACAAAGGAAACAACATGGAAAAGTTCATATCATTGCATATGTGTGCTCTAACGTCGAAACCTAATGGAAACACTCCTTTTATTTATGCGACGTATGAAGAGCTCGTGAAGCTTTCAGGATTGCCCGCCAGAGGCATTTATGATGGCGAGCGGATGATCGCTAAGTACGTTTCATTTGTCACCGAAAGTTTTCCAAAAGAATTTGTCCAATTGGTTTCGTCTGAAATTGTAAATCCAGATAAATTGTGCAAATGGTATATTATGATATCTGGAAATTGTTCTGTTGCAGATGTAACCGAACCTGTTAGAAAATTCACTAAGTGGTTGATGACTTCTTTGTCTCGATCTGAAGTTGTCAAAACGCAAGACGTTAGCATTGATGTCAAAAAGCTTGACGAAGAAATCAACCGATTGTTTGCAATGACAACGTCTGATTGCAAGACTGTCAACACGTTATATGACGTCGTTCGACCTGTGGCTGAAAGCTTCAAAAAGCTTCAAAGTCTCGTCGAGTATCACTCTTTGTTGAAGTCTGCTGAAAACGTCAAGAACGCCGCACTGTTTCCAGAAGATGATGATTGTGAATATGGGTGCCAGGGGGATTAGAGTCTTCTCATGCCGAACGAAGTTGAAGGAACGCTTAACAAGCTTGGATTTTTTCATCGTGATGGTATGTGGTGGAGGTGTGGTCACGAATTGATCATGATTGGTTACGGAACATACACATACTTTCAAAACAGTATCGGCGTCGGTGTTACATTCGACAACATTCACAAACTCCAATCGTATCTCGAAAAGAGGTGATCACATGGAAGTTATCATCTTGCGTGGTCTTCCGGGAAGTGGAAAGAGTCACTATGCTCGTCAGCTTGTTGACGCGAACGTTGCGTGTGACAAGTTTCACAACATCATCGTTTCGGCCGACAATTATTTTATCGATTTTGATGGCTCTTACAAGTTTGACCCGACCGAATTGGGAGATGCCCACGACGCCTGTTATCGACAGTTCGCAAGTTATGTTGCTCGGGTTCAATTCGATTTGATTGTTGTTGACAACACCAACACGCAGGCATACGAAATCGCTCCCTATTACGTGGTTGCAAACTATTACGGAGCTGATGTCAGGGTTGCTGAGGTTGTTTGCGATCCCGAAATTGCGTTCTCTCGACAGACGCATAACGTTCCGAGACATGCGTGGGCTCGTATGGCAGAGAACATGAAGCATCCTCTTCCACGACACTGGAACGTCTGTCTTTACAGATCTTGGTGGCGGCCCAGCCAGCCCCCTCCGACCATTGCAGAGAATTCTTCGGCCATGAGCCAACAGTTTCCAGTGTCCTAATTCGAAAATAATCGAGAGCCCACTTGAGGGTCATTTGAGGGAGATGGTGCATTCCATGTCCCTCGTTGTGTTTAACTGACACAATTGTCGATACGACATGTCACAATTGTCAATCAACATTCTGACAACACATCCCAACAAACTTTCATCACTTTCTCTGTGTAATTTTCTTGAGGTCGTGGTAATTTGACCCTTGAATTGTTGGTTGAGGCACAAAGAACCAGACGGTGTTGTGTAACTGGTCAGGGATGTGAGGTAAAGTCTTCTTAATGGCAAACACCACTCAAAACATCAAGGTGACACTCAATGAGTTTGGGTTTGTCCATCGTGGTGGTCACTGGTGGAATCGTCAACGAGAATCAGTCATCGTCGACAGAGGGTGTTACATTTACTACCAGAATTCCATCGCTGATGGAATCATATTCGATGACATCAGTAAGCTTGCTGACTTTCTGAAAAATCGTCAGTAACACATCACACCCAACACAGAACACAAACACAAATACGATTCAGGAGAAATCAATGTCAAACTTTCCATTCAATGTGGTGCGAGTTGTTGTGATCAAGAACGTTCAGAGTGAGGATCACATTCACGTTGAGCTTGATGGACCTGGGACGTACAGTCAATTCCTTGCTGTATATCCACTGATCGCAAAGTTTACGACTGCGAAGGGTGAGGGCGAGACCTACGCGAAAATTCATTTCAAAAACTTTCCAATTGAAGTGATTGATGGAAAACAAAAAGTCTGAGATAAACGGGTAATTGTAACCACGGTATAATTACACTGTCGTTACAATTCATTTTTCATCGTAACTTGTCTATTTGGCACTTTCATTGTTATTGGTGATGAAAGTGCCGCCTGAAAGGTTTATTGTATTTCTACAATGAAGAAACGGTCAACGAAAAACCCTGCAAAGATGAAACTGGTGATACACTATTACGCTTGTTGGTTACCGACCATGTTATGTGGGGTGCAAAGCTCCAGTTACACCACGGTCGCCGCAAGAGTCACGTGTCATAAGTGTAGAGAACTCTTTTTTTCGAAGTGAGTGAATATCTTCTGAGCACGGTGTAAACTGGTTTCAGGAGAAAACATGAAAAACTTTCTCAATGAACTGATTCTTGGTTTGGTCATTGGCGCCGCGATCTTGGCTGCCTCGACAAATTCACATCAAAATCACAAACCTCAAATTACGGTGAGTTTCCAATGAAAATTTACGTCTATGGCGAGTGTGGTGAAGGTAAGACGACCGTTGCGCAGTTGATCAACGTCTTCTTGAAAGAGGTCGGTTTCACTAACGTCTCCAATCGTGACTTCGGTCGAGATGATGAAACTTCGATCGAAACGATGGAAGATCGAATCAATGCAATCAAGTCGCTCGGTCGCAAAATCAGCGCAATCAGCAAAAATGAAATCATCATTGAAACCGTGCAACTTCAACGACGTGGGTGTCCATGCGACGAAACTGACTGATTCACAATTGTTCATCATCGGGTGTGCCATCGCATTGTTGGTGGTTGGGTATCTAATTTGCATAGATGAGATCTTTCAAGCGTTGTGAAATTAGATCTCATCTATGTTAGAGTCTATCTCAATGGAGCAAACCATGATAGACACCAAAGTGCTTTACAAACCCATCAGTGATCTTATCGATGATTATGAGATTTATTGTTGTGGTGAGCACGCTCGAGGTTGTGTAGGTGAAATTCCCAAAGCAGAACTCGCCGCTGTTGGTGTGCCGGTCTTTGATCGCGATGACTTTGTGTACGCCATAGCTTACGGTGAGATTCTTGCGATCTACAAAAACATTCACGGAGCAGAAACCACTGTTGCACAGTTGGATATCGAGCGAGCTTCAAAATACGTGAAAAAGTTCACGTGGATTGATTTTGAAGAAACTCACGAAACCGAATTTGATTGTGCAAAATTTGACAAAACCAAGTATGATGCGATTGCTGTGCAATGGCCGCCACACGAGTTTTACGTAGAAGTTCTTCAAATCATTGATGGCGATATCAAATACGCCATTGAAAATTCACAGAGTGCGCGGCGATTGCAAGTGTTAAACGCTGCAAAAGCACACTACGCCAAGCTTGCAACAGAACACTGAGTAATGGTGTTCCGTGATGCTAGATGTGTCACGGAACACTTTCTACGTTCGATGTGGTTTCATCTGTCCAGCTTTCGAAAAGCGACGAGATCACACTCTGCGTCAATCTCAATGTTGTGAAAATCGCTGGGCTTGGTGATACATTCTAAATCATGGAACACATCACCGTCGATGCCGAGCACAAAAACATTGAGAGTTTTGTGCAATATTGCTATGACGAGGAGAAGACGAGTTACGATCATAATGATCTCACCGTCTTGTGTTATTCACTTCGCAAGTCTCAAAAAGTTGTGAGAGAAGAGTTGTTGTCTTACGGACTTACACTCGCACAGCGTGTGCCGCCGCGTATTGTGAGAGGGTTCTCAACGTCATCTCATGACAGGTGGTACGGGCCAGGAAGCACCCCGACGTATGGTGGATGCGGCATCGATAGTGCAACTGGACGAGCGACTGCCCGTGGCACAATCTGAAAAGATTGTGAATCTCTAGAGACCACAAGTTATAGTCTGATTCATAGGAGATTGGAACATGAACGCCAACGTCCGTAAACTTCTTCAGCGCGCAAACAAAGTTTTTTTCGGTGTTTGTCTTGACAAGACTGATTATCGGTATTGTTCGTTGGCAACTCATCCAACGAAAGATGACAAATTTGAATATTGCATTGAACTTAACTTGAGGACGGGTCCAATACAAATTTTCGATGATTACACAGTTGTAAGTGATGACCTTAACGAAGCGGTGCAAAAATTGCACGAATGGCTTGATGCTGTGATCGAACAACGATTGGATTGTGAAAATTACTTTGATCGAGGCTGACGCCACGTTGTGAATCTTGGATATGTGTGAGATATGGTTAACTCAATGGAACACCATATCTCACAGACTCAAGAAGAAAAGTGTGACAATTGCATTGGCGGGATGGCATTCATTCGCAACCCAACCAGAGCATTGTATGATACTGTGAAATGTCATGTTTGTGACGGTTCTGGCGTAATTAAACCCAAGTCAGCGCCAGAACCATGGAAACGTCCGAAGTTTCAGTTTGAGTGAAAATTAGAATCTAAATATTTGCCGGTGAAAAGTGATAGTTCACCGGCAACGATATAGAGTCTAACAAATCAAATGGCAAACACCAAAGCATCCCCCACCAAAGGTAAGAAGCGAGTCACTTGCACCTGTGGAAAGGTTTCATACATTCACATTTCTGAATTTTCAGAATTAATTTACTTGGGTGAAAACTACAAATGCCCCAAGTGCGACGATCACGAGTTGTTCTTACACAATCGAAACACCTCGAAATCAGTGTAAAACTCAATCAAGAAGATTACAGTCTAATAATCAACTGACGGAAACAACGGAAAGTGAAACACTTTCCTGGAGCAAACACCATGGACGCAACCGAACTTCAAGCTTTTGTGAAAGATGTTGTCACGACCTCAAACGTCAACATCTATGAAGGATTCACGCAGCTTGTGGAGACTTTGACGTCTATTGCCCATCAGCGCAAACCTTCACAAGAACTCATCAAGACGATCATTCAGCAATGTGAAAAACATGCAGGGGCGTTTAGCAAACTTGCAGCAAACGCCCAGTTGCTTGATGACGCACTCATTGATGAACATGAGGCAAAGTTGGCAGTTGATGAGATTTGTGAAAATCTGATTTGTGAGTTGGAGTAGAAAACAAGTCACCTCACCCTCGATCCGGTGAAAGACCGGATCGAGAGGTTTAGAGTCTGTCTCAACAAGAGATTGAACATGTCAGATCTACTCACCGACCTCGCTGAAGTTGACGTTGCAATCGATCGAGCACATACGCAATTCTTAATCAAGATGATCTCTATCACCAAGAGCGAGTCTTACGACGATGAGACGCTCCAAGATTTGGATGATCTTGTCAAGGCCTGTAATAGACATGCATCAACGTTCAATTTCTTGGCACGTCAAGCCGTTCTTCTTCAAAAGACGCGGAGTGATGCAAAACTCATCAAGCTTGAATTAAACAAGATATGTGATGATCTCACGTCTCATTTGCCAGAGATCTATCAGCCCGATCCAGACAAAAAGTGAAAGTCAACCATCAACGTGATACGGTCTGAATCATGGACATTTACAGCACAGCAAATTCGGTCGGACACGTCGATTATTTCATCGCACCGAACTTCCAACAAGCGAAGGGAATTGCACAGCAGATCGTTGGTCGACGAATCAAGTACATCGCAATTGTCACTCCAACCAACCCGAAATATTTCAAAGCGAAAAAGTATTTGGGCTTGTGAATCCTTCAGCTTTCAAAAACCCAAAAAGGCTGAAAATAAATATTTCAAAATTATTCCACCTTGTTTCAAATGGCGGGACGTCGCCGTTGATTCTAGTGAACTGAATTTTTGACGTTCTAGTATCTACTTAGATCTAGATCTACCTTCTCGATGGTTGGCGCAGCCAACCATCGAGAAGGTGTTTTAGTAGCACGATGTGTTCTCCCACTGTCAATTACCTTATTTTCTAATCTAGAATGTGTCACTCTGACAGTTCTATGAGCTCTATGAGAGCTAAAATCTAGATTGCTGCTTCACTCTCTTATTAGGGTGTTGATCTGATTAACGATCAGTTCTCAGATCAGTCAATCAGATCTAACTGTTTAACACATCTAGAGTTAGAACAGGCGTTGGTGTCAGAGGTTCTGGGATGACACCAACGCCGTTATATTACAGTCGATCGTATTAAATAGTCACAAATTTAAATGGTGTAAGATTAAGTCGAGAAGTATAGAGTCTTTAAACAATGAAGGCCACCAACGAATACTCCGGTGCAGTGATCGATCTTGTTGATGTCACTCTCAGTCGTGAATATGATGTCGTAGAAGATCACGATGAACTTATCGTCACTGACATCAAAGAGGACTTGATGCCTGAGACCGTGGAACTCCTCATCACCACGGCATTCTGTGAAAATAACGTTCCGTTTAATGTAAAACGAGATGAGAAACGTGACACTATCAATATTATCACCAAACATGTCATACTCTCCATTTATGAAGATGGTGACAATCCCAAAGTGGTGAGAGTCGGTCTCTGATGACGCTCTGGACCGTTGGTGCATCGATGGTATGAACCAGTGTCAACATCTCACCAACGGTCCAGATCACACTTTGTGGTATACGGGTGATTGTGTAAGATTTTTCAGAGGAGGATATTATGACTTCAATGGCAACGATGTGTCTTGGCGATGGATGTCGAATGGGTGCGTCTAAAAATCATCACAACGCAATGATGACAGCTGCGTATCGTATCATTGTCGAATCTGATGTGTTTCAGAACCTGACGCCTGTGCTTCAGGAACGAATTAAGGGTTACCTTGAACCACCTGAAGAGTATCTTCCATCTTGGCGAGAGTTCTCGTTTCAGTGGCATGACCTCAATCTTGAAGTGAAGCTGACGCTTGGCATCACCACACAATGGCTCACAGTGGAACCTGACGGTTTGCCAATGACGTTGTCGTTGACGCATTCGTTCGAGTGTGTCAGTTATCGCCAGACATTGCAACAGTTCTCTGAGTCCATTCCAGTCATTCAGAAGATGACAACGTTGGGTCTTGCATTCAATAAGATCGAACCAATTCGAGCGTTGGCAATGACTCGAGATGAGATCACAGCAGAAGAGAAGCGAGCTGAGATTGTCAAGAGTCACGCGTCGGTGCAAAACATCATTCGTGAACAATTTCATCTCCTCGGAGGGCAACGTGTCGGTGCAAAATCCGCGAGGAAAATCGGGTGGATGCCGAGTGCAAATTACGAGTCAATTCTGCAAATTGATCATCAAATCGTTGTGAAAAACAAGGAATTCTTGGTTCGTAAGTCTTTCAATGAAAGTGGAGATTTCATGTCTCTCCAGGTGATTCGGACCAAGTGAGACCCACACTTTAATTGTGTATCTCCTAACCAACCGGGATATAGTCATCTCAATGGCAATCACAACCGAAAAATTCTCTCTCTATTGTGAAACTCACGGTCTCGTTTGCAACGATCCCAAAGATCCTCATGAATGGGAAGATGTAAGTCTTGTCGGTTGGACTGATTATGGTCAGACACCCGTCATTTATCTCAAGGATGGTGAAGTTTTCATCATCAAACAAGTGTCCGAGTGGACTCAACCACAAAACATCAAGATCGAAGATTCACTGTTCTTGAGTGGTCATAAGGTTCACTGAAAGTTTCACTTCTCGACTGGGTGAAAGACCCAGTCGAGAATGTTAGAGTCAGTCAAATCAACTGGCAAACACCACACGTCACTTTCCTGGAGCAAACACCATGAACAACAACGTCCGTGAACTTCTTGCCCGTGCCAACAAGGTTTTCTTTGATCTGTATCGTCCCGGAGCGACCGTTGGTTGTATCTTCGGTAAGGCTTTCACTCTCAACAAAGATGAATGTTACTGCACTCTTGCGGTAAATCCTGTTGACGATGGCAAATCATGGCAATATTGGATTGATTTGCACACCCCTGAAGGAGTCATATCTGATAATGATTACGTCGTCGAAGAGGAAGATCTTGACGTTGCTGTGAACAAGCTTCATGATTGGTTGGATTCTGTCATCGGCGGGTGAGAAAACACATGACCATGAATGAATGTGAATTTAGGGAGTATTGTTCAAGTCACAACATGATTTGCATCCATGCCATTCCCAATGAAATTGAAGGAGCACTAGCGTTATTGATAGGTTTGCCTCCACTTTCAGCGCGTGTGACGGGTCAAAACGAAAACGGTGTAGTTCTTACTATCAATGGTGACATCCGCAATATCACACGCAAAGTCTTGTTGTCCAAAGAGGGACTTTCACCAACCGAGCTTCTTGATTAAGCTGACATTTTCATAAACACATGTATGAAATAAACGATCACGTTCAAATTGTTGATGTGAATCTTTCCAACGTTGAACGTGATCATCCACCGAGCGAGTTTGATCTACGACTGATTGTGAAAGTCATCAACGTAACCATTGATCACCAGGACGTCGTGACATACACGTGTCTTGCACCCGATAGGAGAATCATCCAGCTCAACGAAGACGAAGTTTCACTACACTCCCCAAAGATCCCTCGACGACAATCAATTCCAACAGTCACCTTCAAGGACATGAACTCGATCGCACATGCAGTCGAGTTGTATTGTGACAGTTTCCCGTTTTGATACCCACCCAGGCCGCCCCCTCCAACGGCCCTAGAATCGTCGGCAACTGTCAGACAGAGATTCTAGTGTCAGGGCTGCAAAGAATATTTCTATGGCCGTTGGAGGGAGATGAATAGGGGTCGACAGCATAACGTATCAAACCCTTGAAAAAGGGTCAAGTTTTCAACAGACAACGTTGCTGTCAATCCTGAATTCCAGCATTTTCTGTCACACTTTCACTCATTATGTTGTGTAACACTCGAACGTGAAGGGTATAGTCGACTCAATGGCCAACACCGCCGCAACCAACACTGAAGTCGAGGAAACTCTTCCTGACAATTACACGCTAGTGTTTATGCCTATTATTTTGACCCTTCTGGAGAATTATCACACTGTCAGAGCGTCCTGGACGGATGTCACAGTGATTGGCGAAGGTGAAGCGTTTCCACTTAAATCAATCATGGATACTATCACCGACAAATTGGATGCGATGGGTATCAGTTGGAACTGTAGTTACATCGATGATGAAAATATGTCGTATCGACACGGTCTCATCAAGTGTAAAAAATATTGGTTTGGTGTATACCCGCCAACTGGTCATGAAAAAGACACATCACTCGACCAGACAAAGGTAACTTTTTACAACATCGCACCTCGAGATTGACAGTACGAATAGTATATTGTTCTTTCAGTAAAATCCAACTGAACATTGTCTGTCAACGCTCTCAAATTCACTGAGGGTTGTTGACAGATGACGTTTAAATTGACGACACCAAACCCATCCCACAGAATTTGTTTTCAAATTCGGTGATTGTTGGTATTGAGTTGTTTATAGATGTGATAAACCATATAAAGGTAAATTACACCCTAGTTGTAATTCAAATTTAATCGTATCTTGTATTACATTCACTTTCACAACAGGTAAAGACAGTGAAACACTGTCTGTGGCACAGATTTTTCCGAGGAATCGCTGTGAACCTTCGACGCCACGACTGTATAATGGGTCTATCAAATGGTAAACAACCCTCGCAAACAAAGCGTTATCAAGCAGGCGCCCGAGGCACGGTGGGTATACACCTCGGTGTGTGGTAGCTGGGTGAAAGTATGGCTCCAAGCCGATTATCCAACGGGTCACTGGGTGCAATTCACTCCCGGCGGAGACTTTCACCTTGTTGACTCGGTCGAAGAAATCAAAAAAATCGACGGTGAGTGAAAGTTAGACCACAAGTTAGACAATAAATTTTCGCTCTCGAAGTGTGAATCTTCGAGAGCGAAGTTGTATAGTCTATCTATCAACTGGCAACAACGGTGGAGAAAATATCATGACCCAAGAGAAATTGCGTGAAATTGCTGCTGGCCTTTTCATCATTGCTAGTGATCTGGAGAGTGAAAGTGGCGGTGGAAATGTCAACGCCTCTTCTTTGAGAATGTTCGCCGAAGAGTTGTATCAGAGTGAAAGTGAGTCAAAGTGTCCTGAAGTCAACAATCGGTGTGAGTGAAAGTTAGAATATAAATTTTCGCTCTCGAAGTGTGAATCTTCGAGAGCGAAAGTATAGAGTCTATCAAGTGTTGGGAATAACCCAACACCATCAACTGCTAAGGAGCAAACATCATGGATTCTACTCAACTTCGCATTGTCAATGCCATCAAAGGCTCAGAGATTCACAATTATCTCAATTCTTTCTCAAAGACAGAGATTGATGAATATCTCGCAAATCCGGAACAACATGAAATTTTTCAAATCACTTTCGTCACGGAAATGTGTCAGTTTGAAAACAATCCGGGAAATGGTCAACGTTATGAAGTGAAAATTGTGTTTCGTAACCTCACCAAACACACCTTCACCGAAGAGGGCAAATTTACACAAATCAACAACATCGCAACCGTTTCATGGGATGGTTATCGCAGCGTAGAACTTTCACACGCTGCGATGTTCACAGATTTGTTGATGAAAGTCACAAATCTTGTTAGCAGCATCGAACCGTGTAATTTCCCGCCCATGTTGGTTGCGACCCCAGAAGAACTGGAAGGTGAAGAAAAAGAGAAGAAACTTGCACAAAACGTGTCGCTGGCGTGGAAAACGATTAAATGTGAAAATCATGTATTCAAGGGTCTCCTCCTTGGTTCTCACAGGTGGGTGCAAATTGACTGTCCAGAGGTGATCGACTGTGAGTTCACTCGGAGTCTGGAAAACAAGACTTACACTGTGAAAGTTACTGGAAAGGATTGGGTGATCACTCGCACCATGTGAATGTGAAAGATAGAATATAAATTTTCGCTCTCGAAGTGTGAATCTTCGAGAGCGAAGGTGTATAGTCTAATAATCAACTGGCAACAACGGAAAGTGCTTCACTTTCCTGGAGCAAACACCATGGACATCACCAAGCACCGTGTCATTGCCGCCCTGGACGCATCTGACATTCACTCTTTCATCAGTCTCGATTCTTTGAGAGACATTCGTGAATATCTCGTCAACGAAGAGTATTCACTCGATAACATCATTCTCAACACTGAAATGTGTACTTTCCGTGAAGATTACAACGCACCAACCGCGTATAGTGTTATCATTTCATTCAAAGAATCTTACGATTATTACACAAATGCTGAGGGAAAATGGATTGTGAGAGATACACAACCTTGCATCACTTTGTCTAGCCTCTATCGCATGGAACTTTCACATGCCGAAGCACTTTCAACACTCATGTCAAAGGTCATAAACGTCGTCAAAAGTGTCGAATTGTGTAAATCTGACCCTGTCCTTGTCGCAACCCCAGAACAACTTGCGATTGATGAGCAAGTTCGGAAACATACACAAAACTACAATACCGTTCAAGTTCGACTGAAACATGAAATTGACGCATTGAAAGCGATGCGGGTCGGACCAATTCGAAATGTGAAAGTTGAAAATTGTGAGGTGAAGACTGGTGTTTTCGAGATTGTCATAAATGTCAAAACTTATATTGTGAAAATTTATGACAACGTGTGGATTGTCGAACGCACTCCCAACAAGTGAAAGATAGAAAATAAATTTTCGCCCTTGAAAAGTGAACCTTCAAGGGCGAAGGTATAGAGTCTATCTATCAACTGGACGGAAAGTCAAGGAAATGCAAAAAGCATTTCCTTCAACACTCTCACGGAGATACCATCATGAACAAGATTTTCACCCTCGGCATGGTTTTCGGTGCGGTTGCTTGCTTGGTTGGCGCGATTTTCACAACCTCTGCTCCCACCACAGCTCACGCCAATGTCACTGGTGTGACCTACGAGCCGCTGCCATTGTTGGTTGAAGAAGCCAGTGTCAAAGTTGGAGAAGTCACTCAGGTCGTCCATGAGCTGGCTCCAGTGATGGTCACCGGTGATGTGGTTCACAAGCAAAAAGGTATCAAGGTCGTGATTGGTGAAAGTGTTGTGAAGAAGTGCTATGATTACGGTATGTACAGTGGTGGGACGGATTTTGTGCGTATCTGTGAGTGAGGTGTGGCATGGTATTTTCCATGAAGAAAATATGTTAGAGTATATTTCTATGAATGGGTTAACGGTGAATGGGAGTGAAAGTTAGGCACTAAATTTTTGCTTCCGAAAAATGAATCTTCGGAAGCAAAGGTATAGAGTCTATCTATCAACTGGACGGAAAGTGAAACACTTTCCTCGGAGACAACAACATGGAATCTCTTCATGCCGCTCTTGTCAATGCTATCACGTCTTCAGACATTCACAAGTCACTCACCAAGTGGTCTCGTGATGCGATTGATGAATATCTTGCAGGTGTGAAGAATGGTAAAGATACCTTTGTAGATGAAATTATCTTCAGGACTGAAGTGCCCGAAGAAGGTGAAATTCAATCCAGTCGTTTGTCGGCGTCCCATCGTCAGTTTGATGTGTCAGTTACGATTGGATCATCGTACGAATTCTTTCGAAATCAGCACGGCAAGTTCCAGAGAATTACACAAAAAATTCAAGTGTCTTGGGCAGGCTACGGTCGAGTTGATTTTGCACATTCAGCCAAATTTATTGAGTTGTTGTGCAATATTCAAAAAGCGCTTCAAGACATTGAATTGTGTAAAGTCACTGATGTCTTGGTGATGACTCCAGAAGAGTGTGCTGAGGCAGAACGAAAAGAAGAACTTTCACGAGACGCAAAAATCATCAAGGCACGTCTCGAAAGTGACCCTTCTCAATTGAGTCATATGCGAGTCGGTGTCAATCGCTTTGTGAAAGTGACGAATTGTGCAATTACGTCAGGTGTCTTCTACGTTGATTTGTGTAATGGCAAATCGTATCTTGTGAATGTTGGCGACGAGATATGGAGTGTTACACGTCAGAAATAACGTGAAAGTTATCTTCTAGATAGAATCCAAATTTTCGTTCCAGAATTGTGATTGTTCTGGAACGAAGGTATAGAGTCTATCTATCAACTGGTAACAAGGTGGAGCAAAACATCATGAACAAGATTTTCACCCTCGGCATGGTTTTTGGCGCGGTCGCTTGCTTGGTCGGTGCAATTTTCACAACCTCAGTCGAAAAACCCAGCTACGCGGCTCGCACCACCAATGACGCAGCATTGCCAATGCTGGTGACCAATCCCGAGCCCACTGTCACGGTTGGTGAGATCACCATCGCAAATAAACCAGTGAAAGTGTCCCAACACAAGCCGGTCGCAAAAATTGTGAAAGTTGCTGAGGCACACACCCATTGTTATGATTACGGGATGTACACAAATAGCAGCGACACGGTTCATATTTGCGAGTGATGAAAGTGTGGCGACACGCCCCGGTTCAAAGCCGGGGTGAAAGACCGGGGCAAAAGGCTGGGTTGAAACACCCCATTACAACCCCCTCAAGGGCCCCGGTAAAAGGCCGGCAAATTTAGCCCCATAACACCCCATATTTTAGGCCAAGGCGGCTGGCAGCTTTTGTGGGGCCCTTGAGAACCGTCTCGTGGGCACTAAGGCTATGCGCGCACGCGAAAAATTTCTAGGTCAGGATTCAGTCCTGACCGTCTGGCCTGAAATAGTCACTTCTATAAGTCAAACGCAGGCCAGACTGTCAGGATTCAGTCCTGACCTGGGAATTTATCCTTGATCACCTCATTTCTGAATTTATTATGTGCACACAAGGAAATGAAACATTTCCGTTGATCGTGTCATTGACACGACCGTCGAAAAATTTTCAGGTCAAACGGTCAGGATATAATCCTGACCTGAACTGACTTTTGTCTTGTCTTGATAAAATGCAAACGTCAGACAACCAACCGCCCATTACAAGATAGTCAATATAACGCTGAATTTACCACAAAGGAAATGCATCAAGTGCATTTCCGCTGGCACTTATAAATAACATCAGGGCTGTCACTCAATCCTAATCGAGTCCGACCACTGAAATCATATTCCTCGATTCCTTTTGCTGTTAACATCATGACTTTTGTTCCGTTATGTCTAAGAACGATCATTCTACAATAGTTGTCCTGACGGTTAGGATAAATTCCTAACCTCGGCTCCGAGCCATCGCATTCGCCATAGTCCGACCAATGAACCAACCCTAAAGGCATCATCTGTGATCATTGAATCTGTTCATTCATTGCAATTCCGTTGACATGATTTTACGTTATTACATTGCAATGTTTAAATTGTGATCAATCCATCAACTTATGATAACATTAACTGCATATGACATCACAAATTGAGATGGTTTGGGTGTGTCTGAGTTGCAAGTCAACCGTCCTCGGACGACACAAAAGTTGCACCGGGTGTGGTCGACGAAAGACACGGCATGAAACTTTCATCATGCCCAGTGAAACGCAAGGGTCAGACACACATAGCGTTGTAGACTCAGCGCTTCTTGAGAAGGCCGCGTTGCCACCTGATTTGCAATGTGAGTTTTGTGGTGCGATGCGCTGGGCCGATGGTGAGCGATGCGAGAATTGTGGTGGTAGTGATGCCCGTGGTAGTGATGCCCGTGGTAGTGATGCCCAGCCTGACAATGACATTTCCGCTGACGTTGAAATGTCAAAAGCGTTTCGACCCAAGTGGAAACGTTGTGGGCTCGTGGTTGGTGGCGTTCTTGGATTGGCCGTCGTATCCTACTTGGTGTTGAGACCCCACGTCGAGGGCGCCAAGGTTGATGCGTCGCATTGGGTTTACACGGTGAGTGTCGAACGTTTTCATAGCGTTCATGATGAGGGGTTCAACGCACCCTTTGGTGCCGAGAACGTCACGATGTCTGGTGCTAGGGTGCATCATTACGTCGCAGTTCCAAACGGTTTTCACTCGGAATTTGTCACTGACTCTCGGTGTGGTCAGGTTTGCACTCCAAGACCTCAAGTGTGTCAAACGGTGCCTCGAAGCTGCACATCCAATCGCAACGGCTTTGCGACATGCACAGGTGGAGGAACGACGTGTTCTGGTGGTGGGACGTCGTGTGTCACTCGCAGTTGTTCGGTGCCTGTCCAGGATTATCGCAACGATCCAGTGTTCATGCCATGGTTTTCTTGGGACGTTTGGCGGTGGGATCACCAACGTGACGTCGTCACCGAGGGAAATTCCGTGGAAACATGGTGGGCAAGCGACGAAAAAGTCGCGCTGCGATCGGCGACCTCCGGTCGCGAGGACGAACGGATATCAGAACGCAAGGAAAAGTATGACGTCACGTTCATCACAGACTCTGGGAAGGTCGTCACCTATCATCCAGATTCACGACAAAGTTTTATCGGTTTTCGAATCGGTGATCGACACCGATTGAAAATCGGTCTCTTGGGTGTTGATCTGGTGAACAAGAAATGAAACGTTTCCATTGATGGCGACGCTAAATCATGATTGCTGTGATACCTGGAAAGACTGGCATCGCGGCGATTTGATCCAGTGCAAGTATAGTGCCATTGTTTATGGTGACGTTCATCAAGATATCCCACATTGGGAAACCAAGGGCACCGTCGGGTTTGTCATCGCTCATGGGAAGTATTGTGACGAGTGTCTCTCAGAAGAATCTTACTTGTGTAAGTGCCAAACACAAGTCCTGGTGAGGCGTGGCATTATCTATGTTGATGACTGCGACTGGGTGAAGGTCGATGGTTAGAGGTGATCTGATAAAAATACGGTGGGTTGAAGGTAAATCAGCATGGACAGAAATTGTCAACCTTGCTCAGCCAGCACCGTTTTTTGGACCGAGACTGACAATAAAGTCAGGTGAAATTGCTATACTTCTTGATGACAAACGCGGTGTCTGTCTCATCCTAAGCGTTCATGGTCCGGTGACAGTTCTTAATCATTATGTGACGAGGCTAGAACATGATAGGTGAGTTGAGGTCGCTGCAAGGAAACGCAGATTGGCAACGTGGTGTGGTTGACACCACTTGCAGGGTTTACCTGTATGCGTCAGAAAAAGAATACATTCGTGGCGTTTTATGCGCCGCGGTGAGCGATGGAGACGTTTGCATCGTTCTTCAATATCACAACAAACTTTTTCACGTGTTGACGTCGGCGGGCCCAGGATGGATTACGCCATCAACGTTAAGTTATGAAAGTTTGTCGTCACGGTGTGGTATGATTAACACATGACAGGTGAGTTGAGAACGTTGTTGTCAAGAGGTTCTGGCCCGTCACCGATTGGTTGGGAGGGTCCGCCTCCCGTCTTTTTCTCAGCAACGTTGGATCATTATCAAAATGATATTTTTGACGTCTTGTTAAAAGAGGGAGACGTCTGCATCGTTCTTTGTCGACATGATAAACTTCTTTACGTGTTGACGTCAGGCGGAACAGGATTCGTCGAGGTGCTTGACACAAAGGCGGTTTACGGTAGTTATGGTAAATTATACACTTGCCAGGGGTGACATTGCAAAGGTGGAACGTAACGACAAGGTCGTGATCGTTCTTAATGAAGCAATATTTCGGTTACCGTCAGATGAAACACGATCCGTTAAGATGTCTTACGTTCTAGGCGCCAATGGCGTCTGGTGGATTGCGTCATCTTCGTTATGTTGTGTAAACTTGTCCTCAGAAGTGTTATGATTGACACGTGATCGGCGAACTACGTACGTTATTATCGAGAACGACTGGACCTGGGCCCGTTGATCATAATGAATGGCCGTGGGTGTTCTTGTCGGCAACTTTAGATCATTATAATGAGTGCATTTTTAATGTTATTCTAAAAGAAGGCGACCCATGTATCATTCTTTACAGTCGTTACGATCTTTTTTACGTATTGACATCGCGTGGTGTAGGGTTCATTGAGGATCACAACACAGAAAAATTTTATGATGGCTGACACAAGATATAACAATGGTGAGTTGCGATTGTTGCGTCACCAATACATGTCAGACATTAGTGAGATCGGTATGTCAGCGTCGGAGGGCGCAGTCTGGGTGGGTCGTATCGATTTTTTCGTAAAAGACCGTTCTGTTTGTATTGTCGTCGGAGAGAATTTCTTTAGAGGTTGTCGTATAGTCTTAGCGTTGACATATCATGGGATAGGATGGGTTCATGAATCAAAGCTACGAGAGTTATGATGTTAAATCGTGGTGAATTGCGATCGTTGCGTCACAGATACGTAACAGATCGTGACATCAATGACGGTCAGATCCACGTGGCGAGAGAAGCAGAAGGAGCTTGGGGTGGCGGCTTGGGATTTTTCATAAAAAAACATTCTAAGTGTATCATCCTTGGAGAGACTTTTGTCGGACGTTTTCGCATGGTATGGGTGTTGACGCACCACGGGACAGGGTGGGTTTGTGAATCAATGTTGGTAGAGTCATGATATTCCAACCTGGTGAGATTGCAATTATCAAACGTATTGGCGTGATCGTGATCGTTCTTAAACAACGTGTCCGGCGTCGAATAGCTGATAGAGCTTATTCATTTCAAATGTCTTACGTTCTAGGTTCAAGTGGTCTTTATTGGATTGCAACATCTTCATTGTCTCGTGTAAACCCTAAACCCTCTCCAGGGTTAATGCAATGAAATTAATGAAGGTGAGCCATTTTGGACTCATGTTGTCAAACAAGGGATCAGAGAAGATAGAGTTAAAACGTGGAGAATTGGTGTTGGTCATCAAGGAATCGAGATACGATCATGCGTACTTTTTGTCGTGTAGGGGTGCCGGATGGGGTGATCTTCGTGATTGCGATGTCATTAATTGAACACTTCACTGACGTGATATAAGATAAATTTAAATGTGCGTTGGCAAGCTGTTCATCACTAGAAATGATAAACGTGTCCTTTCGCGGGTGCGCCCACTCTTTGGAGCGGATTATCGATTTATTCAAGACGACTGTATTTTCATGGTGACAGACGTCAGACAGCCTCATCGTGACCATCTGGTGCAAATGCCATTTTATCAGATTTTATCTTGTGATGGTATTGGTTACGTCAATGATTGGGACTACTTGTTGAAAAATAACATGATCGTTGAGTTCACATGAAGATCGGTGAGTTATACCGTTCAAATCGGTTCACGATAACATGGGATGACGTGAGGCCAGGAAGCAATCTTGATTATGCATACATAAAAAATGGAGACATCGTGTTGTGTCTCTCTGTTGAAGATCGTTATTACACGTTCCTGACAAAGGATGGCGTTTGTCATCGTGTGAATGAAAAGCTAACAAAATTTCTAGCCGTTTTATGACGGAGTGTCTACGTTTCCATAACGAGATGGAACAGTTATGATCAGAGGACAGTTATATGTGTTAAATTACTCTATGCTAACAGTAAATGAGTTCTGCGTTGACCAAATCTATGTAGAAAGGGGCGAAGTCGTTTTACACCTTCGTTCTGAAAATTTTTATTGCGTGTTGTTGACTCAATATGGCGTTCGATATGTTGCCATAGGACTTGTCAATCATGGTCGCATAGCAGAGGCTCTTGTGATAGAGGAACAAGTGGTTCGTTATGAATAACGGTGAGTTGTTCTTGGCAAATAGCGTGTTTTCATTATGGAACTCGCCAACGAAAGTTGATCATTGTGATTACACAGAATCCAGTGATGTTGTGTTCGTCGTCGACAACACTAAGTTTTGTCATGTTATGTTGACAAAGTTTGGTCTTCGATATGTTTCAATTGGTAATCGTGACATGAATTTAAAACAATTATGAATAGCGGCGAATTGTACGTGACCAATATTGTGACACCTTCTTGGATCTCAACTATAGGTGGTTCATTAATCGATGATTTCATTGGTGAAAGAGACGTGTTAATGATTGTTGGTCGTGACAAGTTTTATTACGCTGTCGTGACGCGGTTTGGGTTACGTTACGTTCCTGTGTATTCACTTGAAGGAAATAACGTGTGTCAGCTATGAATCCCGGAGACTTGTGTAAACTTGTCAAAGACGTGACAACTTACGTTTTAGAGCCTGGATCTAGTGGATGGGCAAATGGTCATCTTTTTCATGATGACATCGTTATTTACGTTGGTGACGACGGAATATTCTATCGTTTATTGACTTCGACAGGTGTACGCTTGATTTCCAAGTACAGGGACAGAGTTCCTAGAATGTTTGAATTGTTATGAAACCTGGTAATTTGTGTACGCTTGTCTTAAAAGCGACGACGTGGAAGCTCATCAAGTTCAACGATGATCCAAGTCACAATCCAGATGGATATCTTTGTAAAGACGAGATTTTGTTGTATATTGACCACGTCGGATTATTTTATCGATTGTTGACTTCGACGGGTGTACGCTTGATTGCAGCTCGGCAAGACATATTGAGGTCTTTATGAAACATGGCGACTTGTGTCGGTTGTGTGGAGATGCAATCGCTTGGATAAATCCGGCAATTTCCATTGATTATAACATTTATGATCTTAAACACGGTGATATCGTTATTTTTTTGAACATGAAACGATTCTATTACCATGTTTTGACAAAGTTTGGGCCTCGATACATTTCAGTGCCATACAGTTCGAAGGACATTCTCGAGGCAGTATGAATAATGAAATTTGTCAGTAAAGGAACAACTATGAAATACAGAGTGTCAGCACGTGATTGGGAATTGACAAACATAAATGGTACTTCTCTTGAGAAACGCTTTGGTAAATGTGATAGCGTACATGAGTTGTCAGACAGAGAAATTGTTGAAGCTATCATCATGTTTGGGAGAGCCACTATTGAAGCCAATAACACGTCTTTATACATGTATCACATATGTTTTGAAAACATGTATGACTGATTTCTAAAGGCTTATGATATCAAAATTCGGTATACATTATGTATCACATAAGTGATTGGGTTTTACGATAGGCACAAAAAGGTTATCACATGAGAAATGTATGGTTTGAAAATATTGAGTCGATTCCAGACGAACTTTATGTCATTTGGTGGAGAGATCGACTTCATCCAGAGCATTGTGGATTTCTATGGGTAAATAACACTGTGGGTGCACCTTTTTTGTCGTTTAAAGAAGCAGAAGAAGCTGCAAAACGAATTTCATTCAGACAAGAGACCAAGATCATAAAATGGCGTCTTGAGATTATTCCTGAAGTGAAACCTACGATCGAAGAAAAACGACGACAAGTTTTGAAAAAGATGAAATCAATGACACCAGAAGAGTTATTTCAACTTGCCGTTCGAGCTGGGATTTATACTGAAAATGGTGAATTGACAGAACAATACGTTGATAAAGATGATAATGAAAAATTAAAACATGACCCGTAGTTTTAGTTTTGTTGTGTATTTGACATGTGACAGTGTTAGAATGAAATCATTCAATGATAGAACATCATATTCGTGGTGACCTTCTGATTATTAAGAGAAGAGGACATAACGTTCCGACGTTAGCAGGCCTCGTGGCAACAACACATAAAGGAAGTGGCGAAGAAATATTGTTGCAACCGAACGAAGTCGTTGTGTTCATACGACGAAGTGGTTTGTATCTTCAAGTGTTCACTTCTAGAGGAGCACTGTGGATTTTTGGGTCTCACGTTTGCAAGTTACCCGCAGAATGAACTTTTGTCGTGTGTAAAATACAATAGGTTCATGTCTGACAAGAAAATCGGTCTGAACATCGTCGACTGTGACACGTTATGTGTCCTGTTTCCGGAATTCCTCTTATATAACAAGCTCCAAGTTGCCGCGCGGCCATGGTTTATTGATGATGATGGGGAGTTATGGACCAGAGCCGACGGACCGAACGCTCCAGAAAACTGTTTTTTAAAGCTCGTTGAGCCCCCACCGGGGAAAGATTGGATCATCGTCCCGTCGTCACAAGTGTCATTTGTGAAATGTTGATATGTTGCATCTGGAATGCAATAAACACTTGTCATCCAGAAAACTAATGTTTAATTACGGTGATATTATCGGCGTTTTTCATCTTTATAAACGCAACCTTCCTTTTGACCAGGGTGCGATCGAACCCGCCATTGTTGTCAAAGAAACGTTTGAGGAAGAAATGGGATGCACCGTTTTAACAAAACAAGGCGTTGAAACAATTCGTATTGAATGGTTGACACGTCTTACATGAAGAACGACATTGAAGATGAAGATCAACACATCATCAACCCAGGAGATCTCGTTCTATTTTTGGATGCGAACAGCTATGGTAGGTTAGAAATTGGTATGCTCATCGTCGAGACGTCCGTTCCTAGCGTGTTCCAAATTTTAGCATATGATGGCACGTGTAACTGTGCTGGTGCATGGTTTCATATTTGGCTATGAATCATCAAATAGGATTATTAAGGAAGTTTTCTGCCGTCGGCTATCATTGTGTGTATTTATACGATGTCAAATCTGGTAAAATCATCAAAGAAGAATACATCCCATCAGAAGGAAGATTGTTCATTTGTCTTGGCTTCGTGGATGTTAAACCAGACGATGATGAATCGATTGATAGTGGACCATATAAATTGATGTTAATACTATGTTATGATGGTATCAAATGGATTCAAATGCGTACCGCAGGAAGCAATTCTTTTTATGATTGAACCCGGAGACTTGTTGTGTATCGCAAAAATGAGTGGATTATACGACGGTGACGAAAGCAAATACGTTTATGATCACTGTAAACGTTCTGTTGGTGTCATTGATCTGTCTGACGTCGCACTGATGATCGCATGGGATGACGTTGAATGGCGAATCCAGATCTTGTCAAAATATGGTGTTGTGTTCCTCACGCCTAACAGGATAACAAAGGTATGATCACCCAAGAATTTCCGATCGGAACGTTGTGGACTACATCTATACAGATGTATCGAGCACATGCTGATGGTGAATGTTGTTCGATTCCGGAAGGTTCTGAATCGTTCCTGTTGTTATGTCAACCGTTTGTTTTCGATGGTTCAGAAATTGTTTTTGTGTTAGGGCGTTGTGGTGTGGAAGAATTTGCGGTCACCCACTTTTCTAATGGAAATCTGACACAGTGTTAAAAATTGGAACGTTGTTAACGTTTAGTGATAAGCGATCGCCATATCAAGGTCATGTTGATTCCTCAGACACGTTGATTGTTGTCAAAATTGATCATGACAAAGATTCGTTTTTGACGGTAAGTCGACTTGGGTTAATGTGGTGGCCGTTTAATTATGTCAATTATATTTTGATGATTGAAGAATGAAAATTCCTTAGAAACGGTGTTTAATCTCTAATATGTTAGACCTTATCGCCGAGATTGTTGATGCCGCAAATCATGTCATTTCAATTCGAGGTGTAAATTGTTGTTGTGAAGGTGTCATCGATATGGGATATCTTGATGACACATCGCTCGACACGGCACAAGAAATGGTCGATTTTCGATGTTCATGTGGAAAATGTTGTTGGTCTTCAGAAGAAAATCTCCCACATCCAGAATGTCAGCGGTTTTTGCTCGCATTGCGGAAGGTCTCAGTTGAATGTAGAACCGAATTATTTCAGAAAAACTGGACGTTGTGAAAAATCCTGGTGATTTTTATCGAGTTTTTACTTCCCGGTTTTACGTCTATAGCGTAGATAACATCGTCGGATTTATCGAGACAAACGACGTGTTTCTTGTTGTTCGACCATGTCCTCCTCCACAAGATCTTGAATTTCAAGAGGTTTTAATCCTCACAAAATTAGGTCTTGGACTGGTCACTTGTGAAACAATAGAGTCGAGCAGTGAGTTGATTGAATCATGGATGACTTTACGCCAAAAATCAGGAGGCCGACGCTTTCGAAATGTCAACACGAAAGTTTGATTAGACTTGCCTGTTGGCTACGGTTAAAAAACGTTGACACAATGAGTCGCCGTCAACTGATTAGTTTGATTCATTGGCTCTTCACAAGACGCGAAAAGAAAGAGAGAAATTTAAATGTCGGAAGATTTTGATGATCAAACTGGGTTAATTGTTACGTTTCGATGTCGAAATTGGTTGACGTATCCTGCATGCATGCGATTTCAAGCCGGGTATTTTGACCTAAGAAGTGAAACTTGTGACGATATGATTCGTGGCGTTGAAGAGTTAGGTTGGCAAGTTCATTTCAACAATGGTGTTGTCTCAACGAGGGCATTATGTCCGGTGTGTGTCAAGAGAGCATCACAGCACGGCGAAACTTTGCCCTCTAACGGCGGTTAGAATATTCGCGAGACAATAATGCAGTATCATTCACCGGACCGTGATGAATTATTTAGTGACCACGTGGGTGACCTACGTCAGATAACGTATGTGACGCCAGTCTATGTCAATATTGGCGGTCAAAAAGAAAGATTGTCAGAAGGCGAGGTCTTCATGATCATACGACGACGTTTTAGTTCAAACATGTATGTTGTTCTCACTAGGTTTGGCACACGATTGATTCTTGATCATTTTGTAAAAGATGATTCAATTGTCGTGACACATGTTGAAAAGTAACCTCCTATTAAGAAAAGGCGATTTATGTTGCGCCGTGGGTGACATGCCCTATGCAACAAATGCAAACTTATTTAGAACTGATGGCATGCCAGAAAATATTTCACAAGGGGAATGTGTCATTTACATTAAATCGCACAGAGGAGGTTGGCCAGCGACGCTTTGGTGCGATGTGTTGACAAAATTTGGTATTCGTGAAATTCGTAAAGAATGTCTAAAAAAGGAAATCTAACAATGTTTTTACCTTGGTTTGAGATTGCTAATTTTCATAACGTTCGACGTCTAGTTACACAATATCCACACCTTCTAAATGGTGATTCACGACGCAAATATCGTGGAAAAATCAAATTGCATGGCACGTGTTCTGGTGTTGAAGTGACTCATGATTCAGTCACACCGATGTCGCGAAGCCAATTCCTGTCGCCTGATGAAGGAATTGACAATGCAGGATTCGGAAAGTGGGTCATAGAACATTTTCATCATTTTATTGATATTGACGTTGCACCCGATTCAACGTTGGTCATTTACGGTGAATGGTGTGGTAAAGGAATTCAGAGTGGAGTGGCGGCCAGTCAATTATCAGGAAAGATCTGGGCCGTCTTTGGAGCGAAATTGATTTATGGTGATGTAATAGAATTCATCAATGAACCTCAACGTTTGAGTGAAATTGTTAGCGGAATTCCTGACACATACGTTCTTCCTTGGATAGAAAACTCTGAAATTATCATTGATTGGGCTTCATCAGCTGATGAATTGGAGCGAGCGATTCAACCCATCAATGATCTCGTTTCGCATGTCGAGGCATGTGATCCGTGGATCTTAGAAAATTTTGGAATTCGAGGTGTCGGTGAAGGCGTCGTGTACTATCCAGTCGGAAATAACGTCGAAGATTTCAAAAATCTTGCGTTTAAGGCAAAAGGAGAGAAACACAAGGTCGTTGCGACCAAAAATGCTGTCGTTGTTTCAGCAACTGTGGCAAAATCATGTGAAGATTTTGCAAAACTGGTGTTGGCGCCCGCTAGACTTCAACAAGGGATTGATGCAATCGGCGCAACAACGTTTGAAATGAGTAAAATTGGAAACTTTTTGAAGTGGTGTCATCAAGACGTTGAAAAAGAGTGTGGAGCAGAGTTTGACGCCACACAAATTGACAAAAAACTGTTAGAAAAAGCGTGTTCAGCGTATGCTAGAACGTGGTATATTGAACAGTCAAAAAAGGTGTGACATGCTGGAAATTGGCACTTTGTGCCAAACAATTCATGAAGACGTCACCCAAATCGGAGGAGGTAGATCAAATAATCAAATGGTCAACCTCCATAAAGGTTCAATCGTGTTGATTTTAAAGTATGATAAAACACATCATTTGTGCAATGTCATATCAACGTCAGGTCTTGGTTGGATTTGGCCGAAAAATTTGCGTCAGATGTAATTAAACAAAGAATAACATGAAAAAATATCGTTGTCGCGTGATGTTGCCAGAAGTCAGTGAATGGAAAACAATCGAACAACGTTCTGGTGTTATGGCAGCAAGTGAATTCTTTTTTGTGTTTGATAACTTGCCTTGTGTTAGGTACAACAACGTAAATTACGCGACAATTGAAATTGAAGACGATAAACCAATCATCGTAAGTAACGCACGAGAACGACAAAGTTCTATCAAGATCGCTTCAAAAATAGAACTTTGTGATCGACTGGCCTGCGACGAACAATTGAATTACAAATGTTAAATTTAAGTCCAGGCGATTTGGTAAACATCAATCATCGTATGGGATATAAAAGTTTCCCTCGAGAACACGTTGTCCAATGGATGGGCGATGTTCGTCGAGGGATTGTTTTATCTGTTCAAGAAAACACAGATCTTGTTAGAATTTTGACTGCTACAGGAATCTGGTGGATCAATCACGTTCATCTCAACAGGATTAGATTATATGTGTCTGTCAGAGTGTCAACGGGAGTCTTGCATCTTAAACAACGCAAGCATTCCAACGACCTTGAACATTCCTAAATCTTCTAACGCTTTTGCAGCCTCTTGAAAAGTTGAACCAGTCGTCACAACGTCATCAACAATCACGACGTTATACATTTTAGAGTCTCCACCAAGAGCAACGTCAATGATCGAATCGTTTGCAGCCTGCCAGTTCTGCACCGCAGACCTGAAAGCAGGCTTTACGTATTTTCTGATGCTTGGCGTTGGGTCTGCTTTCATTCTCTCAAGACCTCTCACCACTGACTTTTGAGTTGTTGGTGACATCTTGCTTAATTTTTCAGGATCGAATTGTGCATTTTTCAGTTGTTTCACAACGCCAGCTGGGACGAATTTTGCTCCTAGTTTTTGAGCGATGACTGTGGCAAATATGCTTGCGAGTTGACTCCTTGATTGAGGACACGTCACGATATCAACTTTTTCCGTTATCCAATTCGCGGCTCGTCCACCGAATTTTTGTGCAAGTTTCTCCTGAATTCCAGGTTCAATCACCATGTTGTGTTCTGAGGCATTTCCTAGTTTGATTGCTTCAACAACGTCTTCTGGAGAGAACTCAGGAACGTTTTTTGAGTATGCGCCTGCAAAGCTTTGTGCGACTTGAATCGGTGCGAGAACTTGTTGTCGATTTGAGGTTCCCTTGATGTAAGGTTTCCCAGGTGCCATGAACCCAAAACCGTTTTCAGTGTTGCCACCATCTGTCGAACCAGTAAACGTGACTTGCCACGTTCCAGGTGATTTTGGATCTGCGGCGACGTTTATTGCCTCCGACAGAGTTTGTCGTATCATCAATCGTAAACACTCTCTTAACGTATGATTAACCATAATGATAAATGATGTGCATATCAACAAGATGAGAATTATAATTGTTTCATGCTTCAAATAGTGTCAGACGGATTTCAAGGTCGATTGTGCAAAATCTTTTGGCACGATTCTGATCCGTTGTCACAATATCTTCAAAGTGATCCAACGTCTCCAGTGAATCAGATACCATGTTATGCCTTTGCCGAAGATCCACAAACCTCTGGACACAGACAACTCTTCCATCTTCAATTTAACGATACTATTATCATTCTTCAAAAACTACGTGGCAAAAAGCGTGTTCAAGTGCTAACTAAGTTTGGTGTTGGATGGGTTAGTATGGATTACTTGCGTGGTATCACTACTTAGTGCATTCTAGGGTACCTATACCATGTCGACAAAGTTCCAAGTAAGTAGACTTTTTACGTACGTTGGCAATAGTCGAATTAAGTTGTTCAACTTTATTGAATGTGACGATTTAGTCGATCAACCAAAAAATCGAACACAATTTCTTTATCACAATGATAAAATAATCATTATTGATGTTTCGCATATCAATGTAACGCTTGATATCATGTGGATCACATTTTTAACTTCGCGCGGTCACATAGGAATGATTCAATTAGGAATTGATGATTCGCATAGAGTTTCACGCTTGTTCATATATGAAACGTGATTATGTATCTTACGTCATTATAGGTTATCATTAATACATGGTAGACGCATTTGAATGCCATAACGTGTATCAATTCATTGGTCCTGAATCGCATTATGTATCGAAAGGATTATTTGATGATACGTTCGTTGGGAACGTTCATGAAAACGATCTCATTTTTGTGTTAACTGTCCTTGAAAGTGAAGATCGATATGCACTAACAATTCTTTCATCACAATATAGTTGTGGAATTATCGAAGTTGAAAAATCAGAAGTGGACTTGAAAACATTCGTTCTAATAACATGAAAATCTCTGACAAAAATTTTGCAACAATCGGAAAAGTGTATCGTTTTTTCGGCGAAGCCGAAGGCGACTGTTTTTGGTTCGCTAGGAATCGTGTTGATTATTCGTTAGGAAAGCTTGATGTACGTGTACAATGCGGTGATTTAATTACAGTGTTGGAACATCAGATAAATTGGTGTGAGACAACAAGTGATTATGAAATTTCTATCAAATTATTGACAAAGAACGGATGTGGATACATCATTGCAATGATGAATGATGTGAAATACATGCCTCAATTCATGGAAATCACATGAATGAAAAAATCGTAATCAATGAATTGTTGACATTGTTATGCGAGTTTCTACCCCAATGTGTTGGAAATTGCGGGGAAGTCGCGACACGCAGCACAAATTGTTCATGTCCAATGGGCGTCACTTATTATTGTGACGATTGTGATATTCCTTTGACAAAGTTATCAACATTCAAAGGTTGGGAAGATTTACCTTGGTCTACAACCGTTAGAAACGCTAAAAAATTCAAATGAAATTCAATAAAGGTGATCTCGTCGTCATTAAAGAACATAACGGTGTGAAACCGCTTGATAAAACATTTGACACAGGAACGTCTTTGCGAGTTGCAGTTTATGACCACGACATGAAATATGCAACGCATCTGACAGCAAATCAACACGGGATTGTCATTGAAGATAATGACACGATGTTAGTGAGCGTCATGTTTAAGTCAGGACGCTATTTGATTCAACGTAAATTTATAAAAAAGCAATAAAAATTGCATATTTAACATCAGAATGAAAGAAACTCTTAGACAATACATTTCCTTAGTTTTAGAAGCAATACATCAAGAGAGACCAGAGGGAACAACTTCAAGTAAGTTTCTGTTCAATGAGTTTAAACAGCTTAAAGATCAAAATGAAAAAGTTCAATACGCCAAGCAACGTCTAAAATTGCTTGGCGAAGGCTCGTCACGAATCACGTTCATCTTCACGAACAGACACGTGTTAAAAATTGCGATCAATAAAGCTGGATTTGCACAAAACATGGCTGAACTTGATGTAGCAACAAATCCAGGAATGAAACCCGTCATCGCAGAATTGAAAGATTACGACCAAAACGGTTCGTGGCTTGTTGAAGAAATGGTTCGTGAAGTCAACGATCAAGAGTTTGAAGATTTGTCTGGCGTTCCATACGTATTTTTTACTCAAATCATTCAATCACATGTGAATGCGTCACCATCAGCACAAAAACGGCTTATCAGCAGACTCGATCCCAAGGGTCAACAATGGATAAAAAACGTCATTCATATGATTGAGACAGGAAATCTCATCGAGGCTGACTTTTTGAAAGTTGAACATTGGGGCAAGACTGGTTCAGGTCGTCTTGTTATCATGGATTACGGTTACACAGAAGACGTGTTCAATCGTCACTATGATAGTGGTACAGTCGCTCCAACGCAAATTGCTGCAACAGAAAAAGCGCCAGTAAGCCAACGACCCACACGAAATATACAAAAATAAGGTTTAGGATACATTTGATTTTAGGTGACAATGAAAAGTTTGAGACAAATGATTTTAGACGTGAAACGACGTACATCTCCAACAGTATCTTCTGATGTTGATGAAATCATTGATCTAAAATCAAATCATGTAAAGCCTAGCACTTTGATTGGTATGTCAAAGCAGGATGCTGTGTCATTGGTTGAAAAACAACAAATGCTAGCACGAATTATCAGAGAAGATGATATCTGGTTTGTCGTGACTAGTGACTTGCATCACAATCGAATGAATCTTGAAATTCAAAAAGGAGTCGTGGTGAAAGCTGCGATTGGATAGTATGAACGTAAAAAATGTAGTTGGTATGAACGTTGATGAAGCTGTTAAGACTCTAAAAGAGTCGGGATTTATCGTTGTTCAACATAGAGAGGGAATGCCCCAATTGTTGACCTGTGATTATAGACTTGATAGAGTTGTTATTGGTGTCGTAAATAATATTGTAACCAATGCATCAATCGGGTAATCTAACATTGTAACAGGAGTGTAACATGTTTAATGTCAGTCGTTTTGTTCTTCCCACGTTGTCTGTCGGTGGTTCAGTTACGATGATAACAGCAACTGTGTGTTGTATGTTTTTTGGGCAGATTGCTGACGTTATATGTTTTGCTACAGTTACAGGATTACAAATTTATAGATCGTATCTTGATGTCAATTCTTTAATAAAGGTAAAATAATGCAAAAATTGCAAATTGCTGTTGATTGCTTGTCAAATCCAATTTATATTGGCAGTAAAGTTGCGTATGCAATAGGAACTTATGGTGGGAGCTCTGCTCTTAGAATTGGTGTTGTTTATGGTGTAGACATCAATGAAAAAAGAACTCTATTGCGAATTAAGGCCACCGTTAAAATGTGGGATTACGAGCAACGAGATTACGTGTCAAAAGAAGTGAATCGTAGTACTTCAAATCTAACAAAGTTAATTGTAATTACAGCCTGAAAGGATATTGTTTTGAAGAGTTCTGACTATCGCGCTAGATTGAATTTCGTTGTTTCTTCTTATGTTAAGTCTGGTATTTCTGATTCATTGATACGTAACAGTCACATGAATCATTACGATGAAGAAACGATTGACTCAAACGTTGTCAAACAACATTTGTTAGCAATTGTTGATGATTTTTGTGAGTCATATCAAGGCAGCGACAAAATCATTGATGTGTTGAATGGTTTAACGAAGGTAACAAAAAAACATCAATTAGATTATGACGTTTATCGTCAAACGACAATTGATGCGTACCTTGTTGACTTTTTAAACTATCTTGCCATGAACTCTGGCGTTGATTTAGCGTTATATGTTGGCGATCTTTACTAGAAGATAATCTAGTATGTGAAAAGGCCTGAAAACAGGCCTTTTTTCGTTAAACAACACAATCATGTGTTTTATGATTTACATATGTCAGTAAGTACAAATAACATAATTGCAATCACGTTGATTGGCATTGCAAAAGTTTGTGGATTATTTGGTGCCCTTTTGGGATATACCAATTTCAGAGAATTCGCAGCATTATTGTTGTTTTTGTGTGGTTTATTCCTTATAGTTTCAATTTCGTTGTGTGTATACAATCTAAAAAACACATCAAAAATTGAAAATTCAGACAAAGAAGTTTTGAGACGACTTCAATCAGAAGGTACTCTTAAACAGTACTTATCTGATATATGTCAAAATGCAAACTAGCAATGTTGTTGAGCGTGCTTGCAGGTTGTGAATCACCTTCTTACGCTAATTTGTCAGATGCTTTCATAACATTGCCAGATGTCAATGACAGTATGATAACTGACATGTCAGAGTTATCGAATGATACATCATTCGTTAAACAAACAAAAATCTTGTTAATAGGCGATTCACAAGCTGGTAGATGTTCAACAAGAGTTGATCGTGTTAAAAAATTCAATCAAATTGTGTTTGTTGATTACAAAGTTAGCACAACAATCCAATATTGGAATGACAAGAGATTTGCTGCAGCAATTGAGCGTTATTCGCCAGATAAAATCGTAATATTTCTTGGCACAAACAATTATCTTGACAAGACTTTACCAAACGTCGAATCAATTTTGTCAACAATCAAAAACAAATCACTTGATTGCGTTTGGCTTGGACCTGTTGCTGTTCGTGGTGATAAAAACATTGCAATTAACAAATTGTTGAAGAGAGCAGTTGGCGAAACTTGTGTTTATGTCGATTCAATCGATGCAAACATTCAATTAGAAGATGGAATACATCCAAGTTCATCAGGAATAGACGTATGGCTGAACTTAGCATGGGACAATTTCGGAAAGCACAACTAAGATTGACCCAATCGGGTATTGGTTTACATAAAGAATCATGTTGTTCATATTATGAAGATAAATGGCTGTTCACAAATAATGTGTTCATCGTACTTGACATGTATGATAACAACGGGAAAAATGATTCCAGCTGTGAAAAGATTGCTAAAGTCATATCAAAGTTTGGTGTGCATTGGATGCGTGTTACACAAAATCGACAAAGTTGGATAGACATGCATAGCAAGGACATAACATGAACATTTTAATGGTAGGTCTTGGTAACATCGGTGATGAATATGCACAAAATCGTCATAACATAGGTTGGCATGTATTAGATTTTTTTCATAAAGAACATGAATTCTCAAATTGGAGAGATGCGTATCAAAATTGCAGAATTTCTTCTGGCATTTTCAACAATCAAAACGTGACGTTGCTGAAACCGTTAACAATGATGAATCTTTCAGGAAATGCTGTAAAAAATTCCGTTCAATCGATCACTCCAGATAAAGTGATAGTGATACATGACGAGATGGATATTCCATATGGCGACGTGAGAATGAAATTTGGTGGGTCTCGAGCTGACCACCGTGGGCTTCGAGACGTGGTCAGAGTACTAGACACACATGACTTTCATAGAATCCGTTGCGGGATTGGTCGCCCTCCAAAAGATCGTAAAGTTCTTGATCACGTATTGTCTGATTTCACTCAAATTGAACTTGAAACAATGAATTGCTTTATTAACAATATTGTGTGTTGTTTGAGTGAAACTTTAAATTCATTGTGATTTTTAGTCCATACGTAAATTCATGATCGATTACTTTTTTGAAGAAAAAAAAGCGAAAGGAAGATTAGTAGAAATACTAGAGGACGATCTTATTTGCGATCATAACACTGCGTCAAAAATCAAAAAAGGAGACAAAGGAGTAATCATAAACGTAATCACAAAATATCCTGATGGAAACGAGTGCGCGATTGCAAAATATGTCATCTTGTTATCGTCAGGATGTGTTATCACGCTTGAATCAATAGGAGAGACTTTTTGGTTCATTTGATGATGTGAATATTGTAACATACTGTAGTAAACTAAACAAATGACCCAACATGAGGTGCAATATTGACAACGATTATGCAATTGTCGGCTTACTTGACGGCAGCAATGATTTCTTGGATTCCTAACGCTGATGTTACTTGGTACGAATCTGTTGCCAACGACGTTGCGACTGTTGTCCTATCAGAAGAAGAACCTGAATTATTCATTGATGATTTAAACAGAACAAAAACCGGTTTGTTGATGATCAGCATCGCTAGGTTTGAAAGTAATTTCATCAGGCGAATTGACGAAGGCAAGTGCTATGCAAATGAATGCGATAACGGCAACGCATTCTCGATGTGGCAGATTCATCCGATTCACGGTATTGTGTTGACACCAACGTCATACATGTATTACACTCGTGAAGTCTCACATGATGAGAACATCATTCGTGGAATCGATCTTGTGAAAAACAGACAACTCGCATGTAAAACTGCAATGCATTTTGCTCGAGTGTCGCTAGCAAAATATAAATCGTTGTGTATGTACACAGGTGAATCGTGTAAGACAGGTAGACATCCAATGGCAGATGTCAGGTTGTCAACTGCGTTATCTTATGAAAAAACGCACCCACTGCAATCACTACCTGTTGACGTAAGCCTTAGATAATTTGTGTTTGTGAATAACTTGCGTCTTTAGGTTATGATTAGATTCATGCTAAAGACGCAAGAATATTTAATGACGCATTCGTTACGTGATCTTCAAGAACAACATGGTGTTTATGCAAAGGTTGCAAGTGACGGTCGTAAATTTTCACTAAATTACGACATGATCGAATTTCAAAAAGGCGACCCGATTGCTGAACAGTGTCGTGGCTTGATTTTACGAGCAACGTTTGACATATCTCAATTTCCACACAAAATCATTGGCGAAACAAAAGTTGTTGCATATCCGTTTGACAAGTTTTACAATTCTTCAGAACCAGGTGTGGTGACCGTCGATTGGTCTTCTGCAAAAGTTCAAGAGAAACTAGACGGCACGTTGTGTATCTTACATCATGATTCAACAAAATGGTGTGTTGCGACTCGATCAGTTCCGGAAGCAAATCAAGAAATAGATGGCCGTCCTGAAATGACGTTTCGTAAGTTATTTGAACTTGCAGTAAAAGAAACGTTTGGTACGACGTTTGATGTGTTTACAAGTTATCTACCAACAGGTAACACATACTGTTTTGAATTGACGTCACCTTGGAACAGGGTTCATTGTGTTTACAACAGCTCAAAAATCACCTTAATTGGTGTAAGACGTAACGTGATGCCTTATAATGAGATTGACGTTGACACTTTTGTAAATTCTGTTTCCGCACCAATCCCAACACCTAAAAAATGGTCACTTGCTAGCATTGAAGAGATTCAAGAATTCATGAATTCATTATCACCAACCGAATTCGAAGGAGCGGTGATAGTCGATTCTAATTTTAATCGAATCAAGGTCAAAAATATCCACTGGGTCATCGGAAACAAATTACATACTCGTCTTGGTTCATCACCACGAAATGTTATGCGATGCATTCTAAATGATTCTATTGATGATGCTATACAATTTTTGCCAAAAGACGTGATTGATAACTTAGATAACATCAAAAGAAAATTATTCGTATTTTTTGATGATATCGACCAAAAAACAATAACGTATAAAAACGTCGCCAATGGTGACAGAAAGGTTTTTGCAAAACTCGTTAATGAAAACGTGAAATGGCCACAACCTTGTTATCAAATCTTTTCTGGTTGCATTTCGTCAACACAAGAGTATGTGAAAAAATTAGCCAGTGATGGTAAATTGTCTCTGTCGCAAATTGATTTTTTGATTGAAGTGACGCAAGGATAAACATGAACGTATTTCAAATTCTTGAATTGATTGAAACCACTCAAGGCACAAACGCAAAAGGCGAGGTTCTAAGCAAACATCGTGATAATGAATTACTAAAGAGAGTTCTATTTTTGACGTCTGATCCTTATACTAATTTTTGGGTTGCAAAGGTTCCGAAGGTCAAAACATTACCAAGCGAATCATCAAGTGATGAGACAATGCAATTGTTGTTATGCGCACTTGAAAAAACTATGGCACGTGCCGTCACTGGAAATGCTGCAAAAGACATTATCACAAGTGCATTAACTGGGATGTCGCAACTTGAATATAAGTGGGCATCAAGAATCATCTCAAGAAAGATGAGATTGGGAGTCGGAGACTCTTCTATTGAGAAAGTTTGGCCGGGACTCGTTCCATCTTTCGAACCGTCTCTTGCAAAAGAATGTGATTGGGTCATTGAAAATGACAATTTAAAATTGTTGACGCAATTCAAGTATCCCGTCAGAGTCGAACCTAAATGGGATGGATTTCGTTGTGTTGCTGTGAAAACAAAAGGTGTTGTCACATTGTTTGCTCGAAGTGGTAGAGAGTTTGATAGAGCTCCTGCTATCAAAGCGTTTCTTGAAAAGAACATGTGTGATGAATGTGTTCTTGACGGTGAAATAATTGGTGCAGAATGGAACGACACTGCATCAATCATCGGTTCTAGAAAAAATCATAAGGATGATGCGACACTTGTCTATCACGTGTTTGATTGTCTTCCTTTTTCAGTGTGGAAGGATCAGACTGAAAGTCTAAGTTTCGCCGCTCGATCGAATTTGATCCAATCGATGATTCCTTGTAAAGTTGGTGATCCTGTGCAGAAGGCTGCAGGAATAATCGCAAACAACGAAGAGGAGATTCTTCAATATTACCGTGAAAATATTTCTGGGGGCCTCGAGGGGGTCATGATAAAGGATTTGGGAGCTCCATATTGTTTCAAACGTAGTGAAGCGATCCTGAAGCTAAAACCATTGACATCATGGGATTGTGTTGTTGTCGACGTCCTCCCAGCAAGAGAAGGAACAAAATGGGATGGAATGTACACCATCCTAAGTGTTCAAGTCCCTGGAGGTGGAGTGACACGTGTCGGAACAGGTTTCTCAGATGAAGAAAGAGAATATCTTAACGCACAACGATCTAATTTAATCGGCCGAGCGTGTGAAGTCGAAGGTCAACCACCTCTGACAGATGATGGTAAGATTCGATTTCCTCGGTTTACACGTTGGCGAGAAGATTGGGACGTCTCGCCAGAAGTCAAGAGTTTGATCGAAGCAAACTCTAAATAATTTTAGTAATTTACAGCACACCCTCGACAACTACGTCAACTAACGTATGTCCTGTCGGGGGTGGTGTGTTTTTTGTTGGTCCTGTCCACACTTCAAACGTCGCTCCAGAAACATAATAACCTCTCAATCGATAGATTATGTCTGGCGTATACGGCAAATTAATGACTTTGGTCGCTTGACCAAGTGGAGCTAAGCTTATAACTTGATTGCTTTGAATAGGCGATATTGTTGTGATCTTCTGTGGAGGATCAACAAATTTCGTTAAATTATGTGCCATCAAGTACCTGTTTCTATTCGTCCAGATCTAGAATTTGAAATATATCCGGGCGATGGACCGGCCCAAGGAAACACAAATTTCTGTGCAAGAAGAGTGGTTGAACCAATTACAATGCTTGAACTAGAAGGTGAAACTGTTGGTGCTGGCGTTCCATAACACAAACCGACATTTGCAGCTGTACCCAACATTCCAGCATCGGTGCCGTCTTTTATCCCAACGTAGTATGGAAATACTTCATAAGACGAAGACATAAACGTATTTAAATATTCATATATTGTCTGAGATGTAACTTGACCAATTCCATAAAATGTACATGTTTTTGTGCCATTTGTTGAATTTAACGTCGGTGTCGGAAATCCGCCTTCGTTATCTGCAGAAGAAGCTCCAGCGGTCGCGCCAACAGTTGTTGTAAAAAATACTGGTAACCCACCATAAGAATCTTTAACAAACATAACGTACGGAACGTCTAATAAAACTCCAGATCTAGGCAACACTGGACCAAAGTGAACAACTTTATAGTTTCCCGGAGAGTTTCCGGCGTCGTATAACATTGTGAACGAATCTTCTGTGAGAATTATGTGTTGCCTTGTTACGAACGTCGTGGATGGTGAGATTTTTACTTGATACTGCTTTCCAGTTGTAAATGCTCCACCTGGTGCATTCTGTCGTGGCCAAGTAGCGAGTCTTCCAGAAGAATCTGTCTTATAAACTGGTGAACCTATTGTTCCTGATGTAAATGAACCAGAAGAACCATTCCACGGAACAGTCACGCTTCCAGAAATGTGAGCAGCAACAGAAAGTCCAATCATTCCATAAATTGGGTCTGATGTTGCAGTATTAACATTGAAAGGAAGAGATGTCACAGATCCAGTTGTGTAAGACAACACAATGTCAAATTGTCCATATGATGACGACAAAAATCTAAAACAACCCCATGCTCGAGGACCAACTTGATCAAATGTGTCTGTGTAATTGAATCCCCTGCCGTTTAACCCTCTATTTAGTTCAACTGTTTTTATTCCAAGTTGAGCTGCGTCTGAACTTGTTAAAAACTGAATGATGTTACAAAAAATTTCACTAGTATTCACCTGTTGCGATGATGTTATGTAACAATCTGCTTTAACTTTTACTGTCATGTGAAAGTGTCCTCTATGTCCATTCTATATCTAATCTTGCGTTTTTAACTACAGACTGATTCCCAAGCCCATCGACCCACATTCTCGCTTCAAGAATCCCAGAACCTGTCACAAGTAAAAATGCATCTGAGACGTCAGCTTCATATTGACCCAAAGATTGACTATAATTTGTTATGGTAGAGCCTGAAATTTGTGAAGGATACCCTAGAATGATTCCAGAATAATCGTACATATCTAGATGAGCAACACCTAAGCTTATGTTATTTGGCGCAAATATACCTCTAAAAAAGTATTTGACAGACCCGATTGACGTGTTGAGTTTTGAAGGATCAAAATAATTCATTCCAAGTGAGTCTTTTGAATCGACGTCCTGCGCAGACTGTTTTGTTCCAATGAACAACGGTATAGACTCCATACGTCTTATTGCAGAACCTGTAGTAAACCCGGCACCACCTGACCCAGACGCATGAATGATGATAGAACCATTGCTTTGCGATAGGATTGTGACGTTATCACCAGCAACTAAGAATGGTGAACCATCAAATAGCGTCGTCATCGATCCAGTGAACCCACTTATTGACGTCACTGAACCTGTTATTAACAATGATGATGTTGTCTGAAGAACATTTCCTAAGTCATTCCACCCGTTTGGACCAGAAGGTCCCGTTGGGATAGTACCACTTATTGTCGCCTCTGACGAAATGACAACTTGACCATTTGATTGTGATGAAATTTTAATAAAATCACCAGCGACCAAATACGACAATCCCGATGGAAGTTTTTGGACTGACCCTTGCACACCTGCTTCAAATATTCCAGAACCACTGACGTAAACATCACCACCAAATACTGACATTTTCTTGTCAACACCAACAGAACCAATTGATCCAGAAACGTAAAAATACGTGTCTGTTCCTAATTGCGATGTAAGTCTATTTTGTGAATCGATTACAACAGAACCAGTGGTGATAAGAGAGTTAGTTGCATCACGCCAAGTTCCAGTCACAGATTGACGATTTGCAATAACAATTTGACCGTTTGATTGAGAAGTGACTGTGGTGTTTGCTCCTGCAACAATGTACGACAACCCTGTCGCTAACTTTGATAATGAACCTGTAAATCCTGCTAGTGCTTCAACAGGACCTGTAAATCGTGAACCAGTTATTGAAGCAACGACGTTGTCATTGATTGCAAGCGTGACGTTTCCACCTGCGCCACCGTCAGTCAAACGTAATCCCGACCCGGCTGCGAGCGCTCTTTCATTATCAAGCGAAGCAGTGGTTGCCATCACAATATACGGTGCAAATGCGTCGGCTCCCGCACCACCAACACCAGCCAAATTTGCTTTAATGACAACTTGACCGTTTGACTGTGATGTCACTGTAATGTTATCACCAGCAACGATATAAGACAGACCTGTTGATACTTGTTGTAACGATCCAGTCAAACCAGAGCTAAAAATTGTTGGACCGGTAAATGTCGTACCAGTTGTTCTTGCAACTGTTGATGCAACAGCGATTGTAAATGTTGACCCAACACCTGCGTCTGAAAATGTGATTCCCGAACCTGCTGTCAACGCTCTTTCGTTTGCCAAAGATGACGTCACACCGACGACTAGATAAGATGCGCTAGGATCACTATTTGCAGAACCAATTCCTAAAGCGTTAATAACGACTTGCCCATTTGACGCTGTCACAACTTGAATTCCGGTACCGCCAGCAATAAACGAAATTCCAGATGCCAATGATGAATGTGAGCCTGTAAATCCTCCAGTTGATTTCACAGGACCATAAAACGTTGAACCTGATAGTGTCGCAACAATGTTATCATTTATTGATAACGTGACAGCTGCGCCGGCACCGTTATCAAGAACCTTAACACCATTTCCAGCAGTCAAAACTCTTTCATTTGGAAGAGATGACGTTGTTGACAAAACAATGTACGTTGCTTCTTGATCAGCACCAGAACCAGCAGACCCCGAAGCAAATGAAGATATAATTACTTGACCGTTTGAACCCGTCGAAATAACAATATTTTGTCCAGCTGCGAATGCAGCTTGGCCATTTGATAATTGCGTTATTGAACCAGTGAGACCTGCATTAAACTTCACAGGACCATAAAACGTTGAACCTGATAGTGTCGCAACAACGTTATTGTCAACTCCAAAAATAACGTTGTTATTTGATCCGCTATCAAAGATCAAAATACCAGTGCCGGCAGCAATAGATCTTTCATTTGGTAGCGATGATGTTGATGAAATAACGAGATACGACGCATCAGGATCGGCACCATTTGCAAACACCAATGACGATGTTACATTTGAAGTGATGATAACTTGACCGTTTGATGCGGTAATAATGTCAATTCCAGAACCTGCCGCTATAAAGCTAAGACCGTTTGTTAACTTTGATAACGTTCCTGATAAACCAGCGTTAAACCTTGTGACGCCCGTAAATGTAGTTCCCGAAACAGTCGCAACAATTCCGTCGTTTATTGATAACGTAGCGTTAGATCCTGCGCCGCCATCTGTAAGTCTGATGCCAGTACCACCTACTAACGCTCTTTCATTTGCCAAAGATGACGTCACACCCATAACAACGTATGAAGCTCCGACGTCTGCTCCTAAAGATGCAGTGATTCCTGATGTTGCCGTGATGACAACTTGACCTAATGATGAAGTGGTGATGTTTATGTAATCGCCTGCAACAAGATAGCTAGTACCATTTACAAGCTTTGTTAGTGAGCCAGATAAACCAGCATTAAATTTTGGTGCGCCTGTAAACACGCTGCCAGACAAAGTCGCAACAACTCTATCATCAACATTTACAATGTAGTTGCCACCACCACCGATATCGCTTCCCGTAAGACCCAACCCTAGAGTGAATTTTCTATGATTTGGTAGTGACGACGTTGCAGCCAACAACAAATATTGTGCATTTATATCAGCACCACTGCCACCTCCAGTACCCGAACCACTCAACAAGTCAGTTAATGTGACGCCTCCGGTATGATTTCCGTCATAGAAAAACATATCGTTAGAAGTTCTAGAAATGCGAGTATTTGCATCAAACCTTACAGAACTTTGAAATGTAACATCACCTTGAAAAGTAGAGCCTGATGTTGTTGCAACAATATTGTCATTTATTGCAAATGTCACAGATGAACCAGCGCCAGAATCAGTTAATCTTAGACCTGTTCCTGCTGAAAGCGCTCTTTCATTTGGCAAAGATGACGTGTTATTGAGCGTCACGTATGACGCACCTTTATCTGCACCAGTTTCCTGGACTGTCGCAGATATGGTCACAGAACCCCCTGGACCGCCGTCAGAAATATTTATCCCAGATCCAGCAGTTAGAACCCTTTCATTTGGGAGGGCGCTTTCTGGATTTATCGACACATATGACGCAGTACCTGGCGCAGCAGATCCCGTAGTTATTGCAGTTATTCTACCTTGCGAATCAACAGTTAATTGAGGTGTGTTATACGTGCCTGCAACAACGCCAGTATCAGACAATTTTATTTCAATTGTTGAGTTAGGCCCATTGTCTGTGATCACTAAACTGCTATCAGAGTCAAGATTTCTTTCTTGCGACAATCCAGTTTCAGAATTTACTGTGATATAGGATGCACTTGATGGTGCAAATATTCCGCCAGTACCACCTCTAGCAATTGTGACCCATTGTTCACCATTATAGATGATGATAAATGATCCATAATTGTCGTTAATCGTGATTCCGGCCATTTGATTATCAATCAAAACGCCAGATGCTCCGACAACTTGTATTGGATATTGTTGGGCTGTACCTGCAACATCCTTTACAATATACATTTTTCCCTTATTGGGAATTTTTGGCAAATAGATTGTTGTTTGAACAATCGGTGCTGAAACACAAACAACAATTTCTTCGCTTGATAACGTAAAAGATGGATTTACAGGATTTAGACGTACAACTCTTGAGGTTATCTCAAGACCACCTGTCAAAATGAGTGTTGCTTCGTTACCTTGAAATCCTACCTGAAAATCGCCTGTATTTATAACCTTTCGAACGTTCCCTTGAGGATCTTTTATAACGACATTGACACTTTTTTTTGCTTCGGCGACTGTAGTCATTTTAATCTTAATTAATATATCAAGTTACAGAAGACAATTCAAGGCTAGAAACATTTATCGGATTTTCCCTATTTTTAACATCACCATCAAAATATGGAAGCGACGAAGAACATTCAAAGTGAAGATTTGACGAGTATGTAAATTCTGGTCTTGTCTGTTCACCTTTATAATTGACAAATCTTACGTTTACAGCTCCTGGCGTTGGTCCAGTCGACTCATAAAATTTTGTGTCAACTCTTTGTTCTAACATGTCTCTAAATTGACCAAACTTGTCATGTCTAAAGATACACTTGCTAAATTGTGCAAAGCCATTTATCAAACCATATTTCCAACCTCTGATAACCGCACCACGATTTGCTGGTGTTCTTGGGCAAGTCGTTGTTGTGCTACCAGAATAATGCAAAATTGTTCTAGGCTGTGGAGCGTTGGTGCAACCAAAAATTCTGTTTGTCGTTGAAGGAACGACGTTATCACTACAGTTACTTGCAATTTGTGATTCTTGCAATCTTTGTGGATATGTGTTTGAGTCACCAAATCCGTACACAAGTTTTACAATCGTGTCAGGTCTTACACCGTTTGTGATGTTATAAAAATTAGACGTTTCACCAGCCCAGCGTGACGTTAGTGTATGATTTACAAGTGACCTTGCAGCGCGATATTCATCAATGTTTCCTGCATTATTATAAACTTGCAAATATCCACAACCGTATGCTATTGTTTTTCTTGAGTATGTTGTATGCTCAATTTGTCTTGACACAGTGGAATACTTTGCTTCGAATGGATATGACTTTGTCCAGTGAATATTGGACGAATACATCGAGTCTTGATAGTCGTAATTTTGTGCTGACGCATCATTTGTATTTATGTCAAAGTTGATGTAAACGACTGGTAGACCTCGTGGAGATGGAAATGAACACGGCAAATAAAGATATTGAACGCCATAAACAAACGCAGAATCTGCTTTGAATATACCGTCAAGAGATGGCACCATGCTGTCGTAAAATCTTTCATGTGATGAAGCTAGTTGTATAAATCTTTGAAATGAAAACTTTTCTTTCTTTACAGTGTTGTAATCACTGTAAGAAATAACTTCATTTTCAGTGCCGAGGTTTTTGTTGAAAATTTCAACATTTTGATAATACGTGTTTTTATCTGTTTTGTCTGCAACAAGCTTTCTATTGCCTGTCGTAATGACATTTGATGAATCAATACCGACTAAAGAACCTGTAAGATAATCAGATAAAAATGAACCAGCATGTGTTGATGTGTACTCTACGTTAAAATCATCTAAAATAGGTTCTCCACCTATGATTTCATGTATTTCGTTTGTTTCTAAACGTTGATTTAACGTGTCGTGATATTCTTTCTCTTGAGAGATTAGAGATCCATATAACGTAATGTTTATCGTTCCAGTAAACATTGCAACATCATGTGAACCTGTTAATAACCAAGGCCCATCAATATCGTTATTTAATGCGTAAATATTTTTTGTCGCTACTGGTCTGTGTTTAGACGCGAATAGTATGACTTTGTCATTTGGGAATAGAACATATGGTGAATACGCAGCTTTTTCGTAATTGTAAATTTCTGCATCACGATATGGAGCACCATCTGGTGAACCCGTGATCTGACCAAACAATTTTGTATTGACGCTTCTAAGTGAAGTGTCTTGTGGCATCATAAATTCTCTGCCAACGTACGATCTACCAGAAGGAACACCTGACATGTTACGGCCAAATGGGTTCACAGCTATGATATACGAATCTTTTACCGTTCCATCATGATCAGAAGAGCTTAAAAGATCGTTATATGTAATTGCACCGTTTGAAACGGCTGGTATCATGTTTAACGTAACAGATCCGGTGAAAAAACCACTTTCATTATCTTTTACGACAGCGGCTGGTGTTGCATATGATGAAAATCCCCATACAAAGCGATTCCAATCACCTACTTGAGGATGTTTTTCTATTACTTGAAATGATACGTTATCTCTGTCTGGAATTATCGTTCCAGAAATTATGACGTCTCGCGTTCTTGTTGCGAGTTGATTCATGAGACCTATTGTTATAGCAGGTCCACCGATATCTAATGTGTCATTTGCAGTTCCACTGATATAATCAAGCTTTTTAATACGCGTTTGATCTCTTGTCCACCCTGGTCCTGCCTTGATCGGCATGTCAATGACCATTTTCTCCAAAAGAAATGGTTGATTTATTAATTTTGACATATCGATCACTTGTGACGTTGAAGGTTCAAAATTTCCATTCAACGTAACGTTTGAAGGATCAGATAACAACAAGCTCGCTTCTAGAATGTTATTTTTAACATGTTTTGGAGCGTGAGAAGTAAAAACATCAGTATACAAATTCGATAATAACGAACCACTGATTACGTTATTTCCAAACGCACCAAATAATTTAGCATCTGCAAAAACATCAATACATCGTGTCAAACCATCGTCTTCTGAAAACGAGACAGATTTTCTACCCTTTCCAATAGGTGGCTCAAGATCACCAACCTGTTCCCATTTTTGACGTTTTGAATTGTAATACATCAAACTTGCAGTTGTTGCATTCCAAGTAGTGATGCTACGAACTGGTAACGACAAACGAATTTGTGTTTTGCTGCCTAAATTTGAACTAAATCCGAAACCAACGTTTCCTACGTCACTTCCCGTTGCATAAAACGCTGAAGTTTTATCAAGATTTTGTTCAAAAAGCTTATTTTCACTAAATGGAACAAATTTCTCTGTGTTTGTTGATGCAAAAATCCAATTTTCTATGGCATTTCTTGATACGCTTGACGTTATTTGAATGTCACTAGACATTCCTGTCTTTAGAAAACGGCTTGTGATTGGTAACGTTGTTGGAAATGACACGACGCTCGATGTTATGAACATCACAACATCAGTATCATCAAAAAATATGTTATTGTTACCTTTTCGACCACGATCACCAGTTCTAGCAATCGTTGGATAACTTCCTGCAAGTCTATCTTGCTTTCGTAGTTCTAGCTTTGGTAATACATGTCGTATTTTAGATGCCATATTGTTTGTATTGTATTACATATCACGTAAGTGAATATTTCAAAGATGCATATTTCTTGTATGAATCACGTTCATCAGAATCAAAAGACGTATTTGTGATTCCATACTCGGCAATATTTCCATAAAAAGGATACACTGGATCGTTTAAGTGCAAATAACGATTGGAATTCACTATCAAACCCGTTGCCGCAGTTGAAATCTCTGATTCTCTATTTTTTGAAATTGTCAGTCTTCCATTTTCAAGTCTGCACTCAATTAACATCCATGTATCAAGAGAAATTGCGACTTCAACAGTTGTTAAAACAGCTGATGCATTTACGTACCATAATTGAAGTTTATTTCCACCACTTGCAGACGCTGACAATCCTACCATCTGAACACCAGAAAATCCGACGTCACCCCAAATTCTATCGTTTATTCTCGGATCTGAGTTTGATGTTGTTATTTGTGTAATTTTCAATACAATGTATACGTCAAAAAAACTACGAGACGTTATTGACAATATTCCATTACTAGAATAAAGCACACCTGGCGTTGAAGCATCAAATCGTATACTTTGATTTTCGTTTATTGTTTCACCTTCACTTGGCGCACCGTAATTTCCAATTTTATAATCAAACTTATATCCAGACAAATCAAGCCAGCGACTGACGCTTCTTGGGTTTGCTGAATCAGAATAAATCGTTGATTCTCTGTACCATCCAACCCATGGTAGAACTGTCGGATCGAAAGAAAACACAGTCGAATCATATCTTTCAAACGTTTCAACGATTCGCTCTGACAATGTTCCTGATTTGTACGTTAGATTTCCATATGCAATTGAATCGGATCTTGGTGAACCAATGACATTTTCGTAATCAGTACCAACAACACTTCTTGTGTAATTTTTTGGTAAATAATTGTCAGTTGCTGGCGTCATATTTGTCAACGTTCCAACAATAGATTCAGACATTTTTTCACTAACAATTACGCCAGACTTGATTTGTTCATCTTCGTAAGGTGAAATAACTTTGGACGTGTTAGGAAAATACCCTAAATTTATAGGTGAGCCGTTGAAGTTATCAATATTATCTTCAAATAGATGAATGCCTCTTGTCACATCTGAGTTCTTTTGAACATCAACAACTCTGTCTGAGTTTATGTAACTGTTGTAGTTACCAGACTCTAAGTTGCCTTTAACTGAATGTGCTTCAAACGGTGCATCAATTGATGAAAACATCGCAACGTGTCTAATGGCAAAAGGTTCAACAATTCCATCAAGCACATTTGCTGCTTTCAATATTGAGTGTTGAAAAACAATAGGATACGTCAATCCAGATTTTTTTGTGCCACTTTTTCCTTCAATATACGTCAAAGGATTGAAATAATCAACATCAACAAACAATTTTTGTTCAATTATTTCATCAGATTGTTCACCAAATTGTGTCTGAGGCAACGTATGTCGTGGATAACCAGCATGAATTTTAACAAGTCCTAGACAATGAAACTTGTCTTCTGTTAGTTCAATTCCTTGTCTAAAAGGATCTATGAATTTTGTGTTAATGCTTCCAGATTTTGTCAGATGAATCTTGGGACCAAGAGGTCCTTCACTAAATGGCGCAAAACTCATAATATGTTCTTTCTATTAATAACGCACACAAGTTCCCACAATTTGTTGAACTAGCAAAGTGTCTCTTTGATGATGTCTGTCACTTTCAACTAAGTAAATGTCAGAATAATTGTGTTCAAATTTTGGTCTTTCTAACATATGTGATTCAATCACAAAGTTTGTTCCATAAAACTTTGTCTTGCGTGGAATCAATTGTTCGATAAACCCGCCTATAGAAGTATCAAACCATCTAAAAAAGTCAAAAAACGATTTTATGTTGATTTTATCAGTAAGACGTTTGAAATAAATTTCACGTAACGTTTCTAACGTTGGATAATCTTGAGAAAACACAAGTTCTGGATTTCCCAATGCATTTTCTAATGAATCTAGAGTTGAAAATATCAATATGATATCTCTATTCAACGCATCAATTATTGAAAATTCAATTGCAAATCTAGTATCGTCTGTTGGCGCTTCACTGGGTCTAATTTGATAAACAGGTGCTATTTCAGCCCATGGTGTGTCTTTTGCCAATTCATAATCTTGAAAGCTACGAATACGAACTTTTTCATTTGTAGCTGCTTCATCAAATACTGGTGATATTGAATTTTGTGAAAATGATGAATTTTTAAAGACGTTTGTGTTTGAGACGAAACTCCCAGAAAAATGACAATTATTTTGAGAAAAATCAAATATTTTCAAAAATCCATTTGAATCAGTAATTAATTCTTGTTGATCCATTGATAGATCACATCTCAATCTTTCCCATGAACCAGATCTGACAGTTTCAAAATTGAAATTCTTTGTCGGATCGTTGACACCGAGTGATTGAAAGTTTCGAATGTGTTCTTTGATTTCTGTTATTGAAAGATCTTTTGTCCAAAACCTTACCTTTGAAACTTGACCATTGAAATTTGTTGTTTTAGAAGTCAATGATGTGTTTACAGAATTCAAAAATGAGCCAGTAGAGATTGAAAGCGACGAGCTGCCAATTTTAAGTGTTGGTCCAAAAACATTATCATTTGTAACATTTTGTAAGACGTTATGAGAAACGTCAACGTTACCTGTTTCATTCCAAAAAGATTGAACAGACGTTATGTTTGTGATCTCTCCTGCTTGTTGGTTTCCAACTGTCAAAAAATATGAAGACGAAACAGCTGAATTTATTGCATCGTTTCTTGTCCTACCCACTACGACATTCCATGGTTTACCATCAAAAACGTCAACTGAATCGATGCTTAATTCTAGAGGAGAAACGTTTGGTTGATTACAAACGCCAAAGTATGCCTTGACTCCAGTGGAAGAACCTGTCACGGCAACAACATTCATAACAAGATTATCAACGTTATTTGAATTTTTGACAAACATTTGAACAAGACTTTGAGTCAAACCTGACAATTGTCTGCCAACCGGAAATCTATAAATTGCTTCATACGTCCAAGAACCACTAGTGTAGAGACCGTCTGAGCGGTTGTTAGAAATTCCATGATAATTTGTGGATATTCCTTTGTTGAATTGTCCAGAAGGCGCAGGAAAGCCCACCTCGGCCCTTGATGAGCTCAAATATGGTGAAGTTAGTTTTCCATTTCCAGTAAAGTCAAGAAACCGTCCTGAAACAAGTCTTGATTCACGAGCGTGTTCAAGTTGACGTTTTGTTGGACCACCAAATTCTCTGATACGAAAACTATTATCTGGATCGATGCCAACAGTTCTCATGAATGCTTTTACGCTATGTTGTGTTCCTTTAGATTTGACAATTTCAGTTATGTTTGTCAACACTCGTCTCATAATTTGATTTTGAACAAACTGCAAAGATTGTTCGTCAGAACTAATCACAGGTTGAATGTTTTCGCCATCAATATATTGTTCAATTGACGAATCTAAGAAAAATGGGGGAGCATCAAATCCAAATTGTTTCATCAAAACAGGCAAAAAATGATCTGGAATTGATTTCTTTGCGTTATAATCAACGAAATTCAGATCACTAAAAGCATCAATGTAAAGTTTTAGTTCGTCAAAAAATTTTGCCCAAACATACAAGAACGATAACATCAATTGCGTTGTTCCGAGTTTTCCATCTTCAGTAATTTCCCTGTTGATGGTTCCATTATCACTATCAAGCCCCTCGTATTGACGGCCATCGACGAAATAATGTGAAGGAATCAATCTTGTTATCAAATTAGGATTTGCTTGATCATAAACTGATGCACTGTGTAATAGTTTTGAGTTTAACGCATATACTTCGTCAAATCCAGGAAATAAAACCGGACATAACGATTGTTTTTCTAAAGTCAGTGGATTTTCTAAAATAGTTCCACGTAATGATGGATGATATGACTGTTCAGAAATATATGAATGTAAAGAATTTCCAGAACTATCCAAAACTATGCGATTTATTGAATCGTTTTCATCTGATGAAAACCAACCATTTGGTTCATTAAACTTGTAATATAGTTTTAGTTCAGGAATAGAGTAAATAGATTTTTTTGCAAACGTATTTATCTGTTCAATCGTTCTTGCTTTATGGAAAAACCTAAATTCATCAAGAGCTCCAGATAACGTTTGTGTTGGTGTGAGTGTTGATCCATTGATATCAAGTTGACTTCCACTTCCAATGTAGAAAGTAGTTGCCTCAATTCCTAATAGACCGAAATTTATCGATTTTTCAGTCTCTGACAGAACGTTTCCATTAACGATGATTGATGACTTATTTTTTGCATTTTTCTTATCATGAACCAAACAAACATGATTGAACTTTCCCTTGTCAAGGGTCGCTGAAGTTATTAAACTGACGCTGCCAGAGACAATTGCAAATGCTATTTCACAATTATTTACATTTGATGTTGGTTTGATAAATGATGAAAATCCATGTGTTGGATCTGATAATTTTTGACAAATAACTTGCATTGAATTTGCTTTATCAGCCAAAAACAAATGCATTTCTATAGTGAATGAACCTAATGTTGGATCGAGAACAGATTTTCCTGATTTGTTTTTTGACAACGTTTGAACAGGACCACCTGCATAATCAGTCACTGAAATAAACGTTCCTAACGTTCCGTTGGTGTCTTCGTTAGGTTGCGTTCCAGAAAACAAAAGGAATCCAGAATTTTTTGGAAATTGATCATACACCCATTTTTCAAATCCGGTCAAACGTTCAAAAAATAGTTCGTGTTCTTTTCTTGTTCCATCAAACGGGAAATTATTGATGATTTGATCAAACACAACATTGACGTTTACTTCTGCAGAATTAAAAAACGTATGATTTTCAAATTTTGACCAATCAACATTTAGTTGTTGTGTTGATTTAAGACCAAGTGCTGGTGGATCATAAAAAAATGATGACGAGCTTTGAACGTTTGTGTCAACTCGATCTTGACCCGTCATTTGAACGAGTCGATTAGCCTCCAACAACGATTTAATGCTTTTACCTGGAACGTAGGTAGGCTTTAGCGAGTTATTGTTCATGTAATTCTAAGTATCGACAGTACTATATCTCAACGACTTTGAATATAGGAGATGCATCACGATAAATCTGACGATTGCCATTTTCGATTACCAGAATATCAATAACGTACGTTCTGCCAGGAACTAACGATTCGCACCAAAGGTTAAAATACATTGTTTTTTGATTGTTTGACAACTTTGTAGAATTGTATAACTCATCAAAAGGTATTACGGTTTTGTTTGTTATTGCGTCTCTTACAGAGTAATAAACATTTTCTAATATCACGCTTGGTGTCTCAAATGGTGTTTTTGACATCTTGACATATGCTTGCGAATTATCAAAAATGTAAACATTCAATTTTGCAACGTCAGTGTTCAAGTATTCGCTAAACAAGTTTGTTATATTAACAAAATATTGTTTTGAATATGATGCAACGTTTGTTGGATAAACAGTTAGTGACCCGCTTTGATACGATACAGTTCCATCAAATGACGACCAGATTTTATCAAATTTTACTGATCCAGATTGCAACAATTTTGTTGAATAAAATTGATCTGTTGAATCAAGCGTAAATTTTGCAAAATACGTGCCAGTGACGTATTGATTTCCGATCTTGTATTGTGATGCAGTGACGTAATTTTCGTAATTAATAAATCCGGCTGACGTTGAAACTGGCGTCACTAACTTAAGCAACATACAATTGTCACCCACAATTTCAGCCCGAGCGCTACCAGATAAGACGTTAGTGAGATTACCTCTGACGGAATTATGCATGAATATTGAACCGGGATAGTCAAAAACAAAGTTCAAATCATTGCTTGTGATTGCGTCATCATATCGAACAATTAATTTCGGTCTAGAATATGGATCACTTGCTTGACTTGACCCAAATCGTTTTACAAAACGTGTTTTTTGATCTTGTTCTTGCGATTCAGTGAAGGACACCCTAAAACCGTTATCTGGTAAAATTCCACACAAAGTTGATGATACAATATGTGTTACATTCACATCTAAATTTTCTGTGCCATTCTTGAAGCTTTGAGTGGCATTAAAATTTAGTCCATTTCCATTAGATGTAACTACGTCTATGTTAGAACTACCTAAAACTCCCTTTGAATTTGCACCACTTGCAAACCATAAATTTGTTTCACCAGCAACGTACGATCTTGTCAAAAAATTTGCGTTATCTGTGTCTTGATAAAACACAACATCTTGTCCAATACCTTCATCCCACGATGATGACAATGGTAACACTTCAATTGAAAAATTAGTTGGTGTAGTTTGACCGCCAAAGACATCAATCAAGTTTAAAGACACATTAAAATTTTCATCATTTATGTCGATGATCCCATTTCTAAAATCATCTTTTAACGATGTCAAATCAAATTTTATCAAAATTCTTGACAACTCGTTATTTGGGTTACTTCCAGAAGAAGTCACTCCATACAATTTAAACAAATCTAGCGTACCAGCTTGTCCAACATTTGCATTATAAGTTCTTTTTTTTCGAATCACTCTATCGGTGATGTATGTGTCAGCGGATGTTTTTAAGATTCTGTACATGTATCAAACCGCTCTTCCCAAAATGTCAATGTCTGGATACCTGATTTCAAATATTCCACCAGCTTGTGGAATCAACAACCCTTTTGTTGTCTGAGATTTTACGTCCAAGTAAACATCACTATATTGTCTATTTGCAATATTTCCAGTGACACTATCAAATTTAAAGTTATTGACCGAAATAACACCTACAGTGTTGAATATGATGTTTGAAACATCTGACAACATGATCGGTTGATCAATTTGAAAATTCTTGATATCAAAGTACTTCTTTAGTTTTTTGATTATTTGTTGTAAAACTAATCGATTGTTCAATGTTGGGTCTGCTATAATCTCAAATTGTAATTTCAGATTTATGACAGGAGCATCAAGAATGTCAATTGCATCAGAAATCATGCGATAGTCATTCAAAAATTTTCTCAGATTTTGCTTTAACGCATCAGGTGCAATTACAAGTTTTGATTGCGAATCTCGACTGATTATGAATAACTGTGATGATAAAGGATTATTTGGGTTCGACCTTACACCAGCTCTGAAAACCCTTCCAAAGTTAGAAGGCATCATATAAACCCTAGAAATTAGATCACTCTTTGAAACAATTCTAGATTGTGAATTTCTAGCTGGCGCAATTTGTTCTTTCAAATCATCTATAGTAGGAGCATCGTCTCCACCAACAGCTGGTTTGATGTTTCTTGTTTCGATCGTAGATCTAATTGCAGACGCAAGAGAAGGTTGTGGATTTGACGGAAATCGTAATTGCAATGTCTTGATTGAACGAATTGAATCTGGCTCAGCATTATGATTTAATCCACCACCATACCTGTAGCTAACTGTGAGTGTTGTGTTTGGGGCGATAACACCAAGTGTTTTTGTGTTTAATAATTGTTGTGGATTTATGCTCAATCTTGAAAATGTTGTTTTTCCATACAACGGCAACGCAAATTCACTTGGATCTGGAATTACATCATCTTCCATTGTGTCAGCTGAACCACCACCGAATTTTAATGTAGTTATTCTAGTGTCAAGGTTTACTTTTTTTGTGAATCTATAAGGTGCTGGGATAACTTCTAAACTTTCTTTCACAAGTTCATTATCATCATTTAAATTGGGAACGCCTCTATACACAACATCTTGTGCAAGACTCCCAACTTCAAAGTACGTATTACCGTATGAATCATATACTGATTGAATTTCAGTAACGTCAGGATTTGATAGTGACAACTCAAGAAAAGGAACAAACGAACCTATGTTAAACGATTCTTGTGTTTGAAACCCTGACACACACATTCCACTTTGAACTAAAATAAACGTTTGTGGGACGCCATTGTCATCAACGTTTCCAACCACGACTCCGCATTTTAATTCACCATTTTGTTTTTTTTCAGTAAAATCAACTGGTTCAAGTAAAATGTATTCAATGCCAGATTCTGAAACAACGACAGTTCCATCATCAATAACACAGATTGCATCAGACATAGGAATCGAAACACCGTTGGTTTTTACAGCAGGTATTTCTACATAAAAAGTTTGATTTACAACAGACGGCGAAGCTCCAGTTATATCAACTCCTGAATTTTTCAGCATTCTCTCTATGTTTAGAGTTTCGACAGCAGTTTCTGGATTTAGCTCCGTGAATTGATGATCAAGATAAAATGACATCACATCGCCAACATATGATGCAAAATCAAGAAACACGCCTCCTAAGCTTGCGTCTGAAAAATCGTTAATACGCTCTTTGTAGAACGTTTTTGCGTATTCTAGAAGATCACCTCTAAACGCATCAAATTCTTTGTTAAGGTATTTACGATGTCGAACTGCTCGTAAAACATCTTTTTTTGTATCACTTGCCATTTGTTATCTTTTCATAAGTATGAATCGTTATATGATACGCAAAACAATTTCAAGTGCTTTGTTGACAACATTCAAAATTGGGATGTCGTATGTTATTTTAAATCTAACGTAATTTCCAGCATTTTCCTGATCTAGTTGTGGTTCAAATTCGTTCAATGACACAAATGGCATCCATTTTGATACAGCTGAGTTTATTCGAACAACAGCTTCATTATCAAAATCTTCTCTGCTAGCATATTCAGTCGTAAGTTCTTTTAAATTTGCACCAAAATCATATGATCCAAGTCTTTCACCCCAATTTGTCAAAATCAAATTTCGTAAATTATCGTGTATTTGATCTGCTAGTGAAAAATGCATGGCAAAAAGACCTTCACTGTTTTCACCAACTCGTAATGGTGTTTTAATGCCAATAGGTGTAGGTGTTTCTTTTAACGATTCTTTTTGTAGCGTTTCAATTGTCTTTCCAACGCTTTTAAACGAAATTGCCATAATTTAACTATGCCAAACCAATAAGTGTAGATACAATTTTAACCAACGCACCAGTGCCAAGTAGTGAACCAATTATTACACACAATAACATTCCTGTCATGTTTTTGATGATAACCATCAATGATGACAATAACAACTTTGGCGCACCGACTATCATTCCTAGTTTTTCAAGTATCGACAATACGATTTTCACAATCAATTCTATGATTTTTGTAAATAAATCCATGGGATCGATTGAAATACTTGTTATCAATGTTATTAATTGAGGCAACAAATCAAGTGGAATTTTGAACAATCCCAATACTAAATCTGGCATGATAAAACTAGGAATTCCCGGCGATGGTAACGGTGGAATTGGAATTTCTGGTATCACTATAATCGGAGGAAGAGGTATTGGAGGGGCTAACACTAGCTGTATTAGATCTAAAATCTTTAGATCACTAATACCATAATCGAGAGCCAACTTGATTTTTGCTGCTGGCATTGTTGGCAATCCAGGTGCCGCAAGATTTGCTTGAATTATTATTTCAGCTAACAAAGAAGGAATGTCTGGCAATTTTATGTTAGCAAACTTTGGTTTTGATAAATCTACAAAAATTGTTGGGTCAAACACCGGTCCAAGTGATGTCTTTCCACTGACATTCAACATTCCACATAAAGGTTCGTAAACCTTATCAATTATGAGTTTTTGATATTCTTTTTGTGGATCAAGAACAACAGGTGTGCTTGCTAATGCAATAAGTGGATCTGGTTTAAACCAAAAAAAATCTTCGCCACTTGGGTTTGTTATTGAAATTGCAACTTTTGGTCCCGGAACAGGGAACACAGGAAGAGGTAACGGTGGAATTGTATGTAAAAGTCCCATTCCATTTTCGTTACCATTTGCCATGATTGACAACACGTCAACACAAAATTTATCACGTGCTGCTTTCGTTAGTTTTCCATTTGAATCTAACAATCCAGCACCAGCTGGCCCGAGAATTTTATCAGTTCCTACAGCCATTATTTGATCAAAACTTTTGAAGAAAACTTACCATGAGCACTACCAGGTCCTACACCTAATATGCCACCCATTGTCGTTACTAGCGGTGGTGATGTAACTTTGCCACCTGCTGAACTTGCACCAACGTCAAGACATAATATAGCTGATGTTGCATCCTCTCCGCCGAGTTTGATTACTTGAGAATCAGAAGGTATAAAAACGATTTCACCGTTATCTTTGATGACAACACCAGCACACTCTGATTCAGGTGAATCAAATTTTGGTTGAACAAGAAATTTGATTGATTTTCTGGCAATGATTCTGACATGATCAACTTTTATGACACCAACACAGTCTTCAGAACCAGATTTATCAATTCCATTTAGATTGACATTGAAATTTTTGTCAACGTCAGATTTCATGCTTAAGTAGATACGACCAAGGTCTGTCTCGAAGTCAGGATCACCCTCAGATTTTTTTTCATCATTTAGTGATTTGCTAACTTCTTTCTTTGACAGGGAATTATCTACAACGTTCTTGGGCTTTGTTTTATCGCCTGCACCACGTCCAACGACAAGATCAATGGCACCTGCTTTGCCTTTTTTGTCCTTGTTAGGTTTCCCCTTGACAGAATTGCCTTTTTTGTCATTAACAGAATAATCTGCAACTGGCCCTGTCCTGTCAGTTCCAAGAGAGATCAAGGTATTATTCGAACCTTGCATGACGTAATCACCAGGACGTTTTTTGTATCGTGGTACATCTTCCATTTCTGAAATTTTACCAGAGTCAGAATCATTTATGATTTTTTCGTATGCTTTTTCGCCACCAAGAGCAGAAGCTGTTATTCCATCAATTACTTTTCCGTCTTTTGATTTTCTTGTTGCACCGTTATCAAATCCAGGCGTCTTACTTGAAGTTCCTTCAGCTTTTTCAATTGTGCTACTCTTTTGTTCAAGGTGGAACTTTCTATCTGCATGTGTATGATTTACATCATCAATATCTCTAGGTTCTGTGATTCTTGACATCCAAAACCCATACAAATTTTCTTTGTTAGGTTCATAAAATACCCACACATGCTCGCCTGCTTTGATAGGCAACATCATGTGTTGTGAAAAGAATGGGAAAAAATACTGTGGTGAATTTTCACCAGTATCTGTTCCATCAAGAACCCTACGACCTAAAATCGTATTAACAGGCAATTTTCTAATAAAAGACGTATCACGTAACCCGTAAGTTTTTATCAAATACTCAATTCTTTTATCATCGTATGAAGTTGGATCGAACACAACTTCTTCAACAACAACACGTTGAAACGTTTGTGAATTGCTATGCACATCTCCAGTGATAGAAGATCTGCTTAATACGTCTATTGCAGAACCTTCTGTCGCTGCTTTAGCTCCAAACGTTTTTGTGTATTCTGACATTTATTTCTTTTGTATTTGCTTATAAAGTTCTTCAGTGTCGATAGGTTCATCGTCGTCGTCATTTTCTAACTCTTCAGCGTTCTGTATCAATTCAGCAAGACGAATAATTTGATCGTTTGCCTTGGCCATGCATGCAATGTATTTGTTAATGTTAGGACCATGAATTGCATGTTCAGTAGAGTTATTAATGACTGTTGCCATTAAAGTTGACATTAAGATACTTGAATTGTTTCGATCGATAACAGCATTACTATAAATGTCAATCCATAACCGCTTCTTTTTTTCAGACAATGTTTTGAGACCGTCCAATAAGCATGAAAAATTGTGGATTTTTTGATCTGGAGTGGTGTTCTCCTCTTTTGTCAATTCGTGTTCAAGATCTGTTTTGGGCATCGTATCTGCTCTTGACGTAATGTTTTTTGATAATTTGCATTGCAGCTGTCAACTGTTTTGGCGATAAACCAGTCAGCTCTCTCATATATAACAACACAGCACTTTTATTTAGCAAATCAACTTTATCAATGTCTTTAAAAATAGATTTGATTGCGTTCATACACACTTCTTCATGTTCACCATGAACTTTGTGATGAACTTCATATAACAAATTGCTGATGTCAGCTGTTTGATTTAAAGTTTCTAAAATTGCTTCTTGAGATTGTAACGTCGTGTGATCTTCAATTAGTTCAATATCTGATTGTGTTAACAAATCCAAGTCATCAATACTAACATTTCTCTTCATTCTTAATGACTTTTGTTTCGTTCTTACGATTAACCAATTTTTTGCGACAACATTGAAATATGAAAATGCTGCAGTTCCTCTAGATGCATCGAACTTAAAAATTGTTTCAAACAAAAAATTGACGCAATCATTTTTCAAATCATCAAATGAATCAAACAATCCAGTGAACTTATGAATATTGATTAGATTTTCGACGAGTTTTGAAAATGCAGGTAATATTTCAGTGACATACAACGTGTCTCGTTCTTTTTTTGTTGTAGCACTTTGATACGCAACAATTGCAGCTTGCGTATTTTCATTGAAATATAGTTTTGGACTATTGGGATTTGAACCGTTTTTCCGTCGGCGTCTAATCTTAACTTTAGGCAACGCCGGAGGTGGTGATTGATCGTTTGAATTGTCACTCATCTTTTTCTTCGCTTTCCCAACCTTCTGTTATTTGATTTGCAATGACTAAAATTGCTTCTTGCGATCTTTTGATTTCATTGATCACACCTTTTATATATGGATCGTCACTGCCTATTGGTGTTTCTAACACCTTACCAATGTTGACATATGATGTGTTTAGAACATCTAATGATTCATTGATTGCATCTTCCATATTAAGAACAATTTTTGCCAGTCTAAAACAATGGTAACAACAAAAAACCAGCAATGCAACTAAAATAACGATAATAATTACACAAACGATCATATAATTCCCTTGAGTACATCATCATATTTCTTCATGATTGTCTGAATGTTATAATTCTCAAGAATCAATGGTTTCAATTCTGATGCCCATCTTTTTGGAGCTTCGTAATTTGAATGCAGTTTTTTGATTTTTCGTTTAAAACACTCTTCAGAAGGAGCTGCCCACTTTGAATCTTTCATAAAAATCTGATTATCAACTCTTGAAGGATGAATCTCAACAAGCCGACTATCAATATCAATGTATTTTCCTAAACCAAGAAATTCAGTGTGTGCAGACCAGTTTGTTGCAACAACTGGTAGACCAGCAGCAGCAGCTTCAAGAATCGGCAATCCAAACCCTTCGCCTCTGGTTAGTGCAACTAAAGCTTTGATAGATTCATTGTGCATTAAAGCATGAACTTCGTTATCCGTCATATCGCCATGCAATAGGTGAACTTTTGGAAATTCAGAAGTTTGTCGAACTTCTTTTAGTAATGTCGTAAAAACATTCTTCATCATGCTTCTGTCAAAATGACTGCTTTTTCCACCGTTTGTTTTGACAACGATACCAACATCTTTGTTTCCTGCAAATGTGTCGCATAACCATTTAATGGTATAGAAAATATTTTTACGATCATTTTCTGGATTATTTCCTGTAAGTTGTCCAAAGACTAGAAAATTGAATGGCGTGTCAAATCCAAAATCAATGTCTTCAATCACATCTTTAGAGTATACTGTTGGAAATGCTTCTGGGACCACTTTTGAAGGCGTCAAGAACGTTCCAGATTTTTTTATTGACTTTAAAGAGTGTTCTGAAGGAACAATCACCAACTGCATCTTGTTACAAGCTGTGACCCATTCAGGGTTACATCTATCTGTTTCAACACCAGCGGTCATACCTACGTTGTAGGTTGCCATTGCAGTCGACCATTCGTTTGGCAATTTCAATTGTAACGAAACGTCATATTTTGGAAGAGGTGGAACCGTCCTCTTCATAACTTCTCCGATAAGACCATCTTTATTTGTTGGATTTACATGCCATGACGTATCGCCCCAAGGCACAACTTGAACATGTAACTTAATTCTACCTTGCTTTTCTGCATTAAGAAGATATTGAAAAACTTGTTGTGCATGAACGCCATAACCACTTTGAGTCAACACTGGTGCGCTAAAAAGAACTGTTTTCATTATATTTCCTTATGATCAGATTTTGATTGATTCCCAGCGCTTGTACGATGACTTCCAATTTTGCAACGTATTTGTTATGGTATCATCCCATGTTTGTATCAATCGTGGCAAAGAAAATTCTTGATGTGCGTATAACATTGCTTTTTGTCCGATGCTACGTCTTTGTTCGTCACCAAATTCATACATTTTCATTAATGTCTTTGCTTTAGTCTCATTGGTGACGTGATCTTCATAAATTCCTGGAACTTGCTGACTTCCAGTTAGTGTCTTGAATTCAACTGGCAGTGCTAATCCGTTCTCTGAACCGTCACGATAATCAATAACTTGTCTCTCGAGGCCACCAGTTTTGACTGCAATGATTGGTTTTGCACAATACATTGCTTCTAGTGTTGCGAGGCCGAACCCTTCGGCGCAGTTGTGCACAGTACACCCAGGTAATGAATATGTGTGATCGTCTTCAACGTCAAAATTATAAACTTCGCCTGAAGCTGTTGAATCAAACGATACACTATGAACTCTTGAAACAATATGACCATTTATATTCCAAGAACGACACGATCCGTTATTTGCTCTCTTACGTTCGTTCCATTCAATTGTCCAAATTTTATTTTTTGTAAATCCACCATTTTCACTATAATAAGCATTTGGACAATACCCAAGATGTATCAATAAAGTTTTTGTGCCATACGCTAATTGATGTGATACCGTTCGAATACGATTTTTTTTATTTCCGTATTGTGGGTGTGTCAATTCACAACCATCACCATCAAAATAACCTTTCAAGAATGCTTTTCGAATGTCATTGTTAGAATTTAGAATTTCATTTGGCACTTTTTTTCCATGTGAATACATTCCACAAACATTATTGAAAAATTCAACAAGAACAGCTGATTCTTTAATCGAAACACCAATTCGATTATTTTTATTCTTGTAAGAAGATTCTTTATTGAAAACACGCTTAATTTTTTCTTGTAATTGATGTGCAAGTTCTTCTTCTGTAAGTCCATTTAAACAAAATACAGCAGAATTTGTTGTCCCATCAGCACACCACAAACCTAAAACATATGCTAAATCTTCATCTAGTTTTAGAAATCTATCACATACTTGTCTACCTGAATTAGTGTAACCTGCATAGATGTATGAATCATCAGCAGAATATTGATTGCAAGTTGTTTGTTCATTATAAGAAATTTTTCTATCTTTTACGTAATCAAACAAATCAAACGTAAATGAATCGCAATCAGACAATTTTTGGTTATCATAAACAACATAATCGCCAACTTTTATATCAGATGCTTTTACCCACGTAACTAAATCTAGCATTTTATCAAGATTTTCATTAATCAAAAAATTAACATCTGACTTACGAATCACTCGAAATGGATGCTCTGGTGTTACAACAACTTTGTCTGTGTTAGTGACACCAAAAGTATAAAGACCTTCATTTAGTTGAAGATTACGACACGATTTATTTTGAACACGTTTATAGTGACCTTCGTGTGTCAACACTAACTCACCAACATTTACATCAGCAATCTGTTTATATCCAGTATTTGTTACAACAAGTTGATTTCCTGGAAAACAGCTTACATTTATAACAGTATCAGCAATATTATAGAGCTGATTCATTTCCTCAAACATCGGTTTTGATCTGCTGAAAACAACCTTATCTTTAATTCCGAGTGTTTCAACAATCACGTTTAGATTGGGTCCTTCTGGATCGAGTGGATCAGTATGCATAATAAGCGTTGCTTTAGAATGACCGTGTTTTTCTTGCAAATTATCAAGAAACATTTTCCAAGAAACTAAAACATCACCTGGCATCTTACGTCTAGCATTTCTATTCACCCACAAAACCACAAATTCATCATCAGGTCTTCCCGGCAACAACTTACGCTTATGTTTTAGTTGTTCTTCAACGGGCAACGGATGAAATAATTCTTGAGGCAATGCATGTGGTGCCCAATTCACTTTATTGGGATACTTTTCTTCAGGATACATCTTTTTTAGAAAATCATACGTCGGTCTATTGATGCAATTCAATAAATCGACAGAATCATAAATCTCTTTGTTATATGTCGGTGCATATTCACATTGATCCCATAAGTGATTATAAAGAATGGGACACACTTGATGAACTTCATCTGACATTGCAAAGATGTGCATGAAGAATCTAGGATCAGTAAACAACAGAAGGCCGTCAGGACGTTCTGTAGCTAACAACACTCGAATCATGTCTTGGTTACCAAACCCATCAATAGGTTTGATTATGAAATCTTCATTAACAGCGACAGTTTCATACGATTCGTGTCGAATCGCGCCACCTAACACTCTAAATGAATATTTTCCAGTGTTTACAAGACCATGAATTAAATACCTAGCTTGGGTTCCTACTCCTGAACTTGATAACGGATGGTCAGCGAACATTAGAATTTTCTTCTTCATGACTCTATATTACTTTCTTACGTAAAAACGTATAACTACACATCAATTATAAATTTATGTTTTACACAACCATAAATTTTATACATTTTACGTTCTGTAATTTCATTTTGTTGTGTTATTTGTTGATGTGAAAAACGTTGATTTTTATCTGTTAACCAGAACTTAACATCTGTGTCGTCTAATTGTTTAAATCCTATTTTCATATATGACAATCCAGAACCAATCCTTGCATCTACACAAGTTATGATTTGTGTATACTCATGCATTTTAGCCCACATTTTTACAAATGTCATTAATTTTGACAAGCCACCAGTTACACAAATAAATTGTTTTGTTGCGAATCTTGCAATTTCAATTAAATTTCCGTGTTCACTAAAAGATTTACGCAAACTAACAGCGGCAACAATTTCATTTTTATATGTCAATCCAAACGAAATTATCGATTCTGCATCACCGTCAAGATGATTGTTAGAAAAAAATTCTTTCTTTTCATCGTTGTCTAAAACAACAATATTACACTTTCTAGCGCCAATTTTGACACTTTTCTTTAAACGATGCAAAATCATTGATTTACAAATATCAATTTTGTTTTCCCATTCATCTTCAAAAAATGACAAAAATTGTACTTGTTGTTGTAAGCAATTTTTACGTTTATTTTCTTTGTCATTTTTAGATGAAAATAATTCAGAGTGCCAATACAAACCATCAAATTCAATCGCCAATTGATCTGGAACTAATACATCAATTTCCAACGGAGAAATAAGCGTTCTGTTGTTCAACAATACTGGTACATTTAATGATTTCACATAATTGAAAATTTCAATTTGTGATCTTGAAGGCGTTGAATCAAATCCACAATTTTTACATCGTAATTGATTATCATCATATCTTATTAGATTGTAGACGCTTGACTTATGTTCATAGGCACAAGTTTTACACTTTACAATTAACAGATGTTCAAGGTTTGTGTTTCGATTGTCAAAATTTTGCAAACCGTCAATAATTTCAAATTTATCTTGAATTACTAAATTCAAGCGTTTAATAAAAACATCATACGACATACGTAATGGATTATTTTTTGCACAATAATTCTTCTTACGTGTTTGTGATATTGATCTTCTAATTTCTTGACTTTTGTCAGTTGACATCCACATGACAACTTCACCAGTTTGAATTTTGTTTTTCATTGTAACAGAACGTTTTTGTGATGCTTTCTTAATAATTTCTACGTTCTGTTCTTTTGTTGACCAATGTTTCCAATCTGATGATTGCATTGTTTGTAAACGACTTTTTACAATTTTTTGAATTATTTCATCAGTTGTATGACCATGAGCAAGTTTTTCAAACCCATCATTCCAACCTGTCCAACGTGTATAATTTTCACAATTATCTTTACAAGAACACTTTGGTCTGATATTGTTACAAAACAACATAACATAAAATTCTTCAGAACTAATATTATGTTGTTTTGCGTGCAATCCTAATGATCTCGAATAACCAATAATGTGCAAATTGCAAATAGGACATATCACATCATATGTTTTAAAACGAGATTTTTTTCTCATTTCATCTCTTCTTCACAAGTAACTTATGCTCAGGAAAATACAAGTAATCAATTTGTGTCTTCATAAAACAGTTAATTGCGTGAACTGGTTCTTCGACGATTGGTTCTCTGTCATTGAACGAAGTGTTCAATAAAATAGGAACACCTGTTCGTTGATACCATTTTGTCAAAAATGCATGATACCATTCATTGTCTTCTTTTCTGACAGTTTGTAGTCTTCCAGTTCCGTCAAAATGAACGACAGCGGGAACTTTTGATTTCACTTCATCTTTAAACGGTAAGACGAAGTTCATATACGGACTTTCTACGTCAGAATATACCTGAAACCATTCACGAACATGTTCATACAAAATTGACGGCGCAAACGGTCTAAACGATTGTCGATGTTTGACTTTTTGGTTAATCATGTCCTTCATTTGCGGATTTCTAGGATCAGCAATGATAGATCTGTTACCCAGAGCCCTTCTCCCGGACTCCGCCCTCTCGTTGAACACAGAAATAATCGCACCATTCGACAGTAGTTCTATCACAAAATTGTCATCCGAATTTTCTACCACCGCCTGAGGGCAACTTTCCAGAGCATCTAACACTTGTTTTCTAGAATATGACTTCCCAAGATATGATGATGCGTTTTTGTTCCAATCGACTCTTTGGTTGCCCAAAACGTGATGCCAAGTGTGTTGGGCAGAACCTATTGTTAGGCCCGCATCATACGGGACGGGTGGAATATAAACATCGTACATGTTTGATAACATTCCCATGGCAACTGAATTTAAAGCAACACCACCAGAAATACAAATGTTGCCAATTCTAAGTTCTTGTACGGCGTCTCCAACAATGTCCAAGATCAATTCTTGCGTCACCATTTGCAACGCACCGGCCATGTCAAATTTAGCTTGCTCATCGTTTTGTGCGATGTCACGCCATTTTCCAAGGAACGGGTGCCGAGGTTCTCTTGGGTCTTTAACAGACATACCTGTAATATGCCCAGGAGCTCTTGCAACAGTTTTCGCTAAGTTATTTGTCATAAAAGACCTAAAATCTTTTAGATACTTTTCTGGATTTTTTGCCAACGCAGCGAGGGCCATTGTTGTTCCGCACTGATTTCCATATGGATATCCAGATTCATATCCAAAAACGCAACGTGTCACTCTCGACCAGACACCACCAATATTGATCTGCAATAATGGAATGTATTTGACGGCTTTTAGTTTTGTGTCATCACCTTTCCAAACTGTGACGCCTGTAGTAAATCCAGACGCGTCTTCAATGCCACCACCGTCTATTGTGATGATAATTGCAGATTTGAAATTGCTGGAATAAAAAGCGTTTGACGCATGCGCTTGATGATGTCCAACGACATAAAGTGGCGCAATACCAGAGATTTTATCCCATGATTGTTTGTGTTCTTTGATTCCGTTATCAAGATGACATGTTGATAATCCAATGATATCACTTACATCACCATGATGTTCAAAGAACAATTTAATACTATCATAAGGAGGCTCTTTTACACGAAGGTGTCTTTCTGCCTCTGTGTGCAGTTCAATTTTACCATCGTTTAAAACACAAAATGATGCATCGTGCCCACTCCAAAGACCTAAAATCTTTTTCATGTATTTTTCAGCTTGCGGAAACCCGTCCTTAAGGACAGAGAATAGCAAATTCCTTTTCTATTATATTGTTTTCCAACTACTATATGACTTTAATATCAATTCTTCTGGTTTGATATATTGTGAAATTCTATACCCAGTTCTCAAATCATGTACTGATACTTTTTCTTTGCTACTTCCACCTACATAACAATAACCGTGCTTTTTATGTTTTACTAAGCTTCCACGTTTAAATCCCATGCTTCTAGTGCTACCGTAATTTTTTCTCATTCCACCTTTTGCAAAGCAAAACACATGAAGTTGTCTTCTGTATAAGACTATGGGAGAAATATACATCACTTGTGTGTTATCAGGAACCTTGTTTCCGCCGACAACAGAATAACACAAAGTCCAACTGTCGACACAATGAGCGTTAAAGCTTCTTTCTAACTTCTTTTTGCTCTTTTTAAGACATAACTCATTTCGTAATTGATACGTCTCGTATCCCTTGAACAAGGAAAGTTTTATTCCTTGCATATTTCTTATCATGTTATAAAAATATGTCTTGCCAACTTCAAGAGGAGAAAATGAAAAATTCCATTTTCTTTTTCCTTTTATTGTCTCTGCACATATGTCTTCTACGATAACATGACTGACAGGAAATATTTGTCGTAAAACATTTAGAATCGACAATTTCCAATCCCATCTAGCTTTTGTAGAAGGTGGAATATAATTCTTGCTTCTGGATCTATTCAATCTGTTTTTTCTGCATGGAGTTTTTCTTTGTCTTCTAGATCTCCGAGCGCCTCTTCTAGCTTCTATTTTGTCCTTAACATCTGTTTTTGCATCAGCAGTTATGTTAAGAAAAGTATGAGCTTCAGACTTTACAGTATAGCCCTCTTTCTTGCTTCCAGGATCAATTCCTAATGCTACGTCTTGAACCTTCCTGTCAGAGGGTTCACGATTTAGTCTAACACAGAAGATACCTTTTCTAAAGAATGGCGTGGCTTCTCCTACTTTGATCATTCTTCTTGCTCGACTTGGTGTAGTCGGCATAAGAGGATTTTTGTTAGAATCAACTACGGGAACAAACATGAATTTCCTTTACCGTAAGTCATTTTCCGTGAGGAAAACGTGTATTTACCACATCGACACTGATCATCAAAGCGGTTAGGGACTTGTGGAGCATCCTTAACATTTTCTTATCTTATCAAGATTATGATTCAGTTTTGTGCGTCTAATCAATCATGGAAACGACTACGTTATCTTGATGAGAGACAACTATCGTTTCTCAAGTCTTTCCCTTATGATTTACAATGTTCTGTGTCTTTATAGTCACAATATTTGCACGATTCTTTATTTTTCAATGAGAATCCACGCTTGATGCAAGACAATGAATTTCCAAGAATCTTAAGTGATCTATCAATTGTGACATCGCCAACAGACACTGGAATTGAGTAACATAGCTTTCCAGGTTTTCCAGACTTCAACAGAATAAGAAAGGCACATCTAACATCTTTTAATGGAATGTTATGTTTTGTTGCCCAAAATTTCTTGTATAAGACAAGCTGAGCTCGCTTTTTAACATCACCAATTGCATCTCGATTCCATGGTCTATTTGCAGTCTTGAAGTCAATGATCCAATATAGAAATTGTCCAGGTTTTTTTCCAGGAACTTTTATGACACAATCTATGAATCCTTTAAAATTCAAACCGTCATGTTTTTCAAAGAAAACTTTCAAATCTTCAAACAATGCTTCTTCAGAAGCAATCATTTCCCAATTTGGGAACGTATCATCTAAAAACTTTGGCAATTCATTCATGATATTTTGAATTGATTTCACTAATTTTTCTTTATTACTTTCTTGAAAACTCTCTGAGGCACCAAACCTTTCAAATCCTTCATCAAGAATTTTTTTTGCAGTGTCTAGATTTACTTCTTTGTTTTTCAAAAAATGTTCTGCAGCGGCGTGGACTGCAGAACCGAAAACTAAATGAATGCTTGGTTTTGACAAATCAATTTTCTTGACATGTCTAAGATAATGACGATAAGAACAATCCCACCAATCCTTAAGTTCAGAAAAAGAAATGTGAGGTTTTCCGGTGGGTAATATCATGATTATTTTCCTAAGAAACATAAACCAGTAAGAATGCAAGCCAATCCAATCACTTTTCCAGAAGTGATTGTTTCATTGAAAATGAATATAGAAAGAATGAACGTAACCATTGGATACGCAGACGTCAATCCAACAACTTTTGACACGCTTTCAGTTCTTAATGAGAACGTAAATGCTAACGTGGCAATTGCACCACACAAAGCTCCAATTAAAGCATAACAATTACCTTTGAAATTTGAATCAAATGAATGATTTGAAATTTTCAACATGTACAAGTAAATTGGAATTGTTATTCCGCTGCCGAGCGCAGCGATCAATGATACTTGTACTGGATAGATTCGTAATTGTGCTGCTTTATTAAATATCCCCCAAAGACCCCAACACAAAATCGCAATTGCGATTAAAATGTTACTATTCACGGGACCATCAATGCTTGAATAGCAGTGATAACTCTATTTTTCAAATCTTCTGGTAGAACCGAAAGTTGCACATACTCTTCTTGAACCATTCCACCACTTGAATACCCTCCAGTATGCAACTGGTTTGGTCTTGGTGACAACGTACGAATAAACAAAGGTCTTGTTGAATCAGCGGAAGTAATTGGTAATGTTAGAGTGACAACTGTTTGATCAGAAACATTCATGTGAATTCTCCTAAAAAGAAACTGACACTTGCAAAGGTAAATCTTATTGCAAGTGTCAGTTTTATACAGTAAAAACTACATCAACCGTAGTAGTGCGTTTCTAGAAGACGCAAAAGAGTTCTTGCTTCGTGACCATTTAGTTCCACAGTCACACCACCTCTAGACAAAAGAAAGTTTGTTGCATTGTTTGTCGACGTTTGTGCAACTGCAACAAGACTTCCAGGATCACGACGATCAGTGTAAGTCTCACGGGCATGAAGTGTATGAACGTTGACATTAGAAACGATACGTGCATTACGATTGCTCATTTGTTTTCTCCTGTATTGTTTGAGTGTTTCGTTACTTTTTTACAGTACCATCTACTAAACTTATGTTCAAGAAGTGCAAAGAAATTGTTTCGCCTCTTCAACAAATAATTCCATATCTTCCAATGACATAATCAAAGGAATTTCAACTGTATCAACTCTAAGTGTGTAATAAGATGTCTTTGTAGCTTCGTCTTGTTTTAAGACGATTTCTAATGCTCTTGAAGACCTAAGACAATAAACAACTTTTGCCGTCATTACCATATCTCTAGTAAAACGTAAAGTTAACACGCCGTTGTCATCGAGTGATACGACGCTTACATCATCTATTACACGTTCTTGACTTTTAATAAAATCGCCAACATTCACTGTTCTAACAAAAATTTGTTTCATTGTGACTCCTTAAGTTTAGCTAACGATTCTCTAACGTCAAGACCATCTAACTCATTTCCAGTGCAAGTCCAACCTTCTGTATGACGTCTCGCGAACAACTCAAGTTTCTTTGCATCAGGAAACATTAAATTGAATGAATTATGCAAGTTTTGTGGTTTCTTACTATGCATCTCGTTTAAAGCAAGCTCAAAATCAGATGGCAAATCTTCATCAACAATGAGTGATCTTTGTGATTTGTTTTGAAGATTTGCATATGGTTTACCACAGGTTCCAATCAACGCAATTTCATGAGAACCTCTAAACATTCGACCCATGCCGAATTCAATTTTTCCTGATTTTGTGGTTTTGCCCCAAACGTATGTTGTTGTTTGTCGAAATCCCCACGATGTCATTGTCCTAAGTCCATCAGATAACATCGATGAAGGAACCCATAATGCTAAAACTCCCCAATCACCAACGATCGATTGCACGTCAATATTGACAATGTCCTCGACGGATAAAACACCCTTATATTGAGATTCTGCTCCTCTTTTGACAGAACTCATGGTCAATTTATCATCAAATTTCCACGGCGGATCAGCGATTATTACGTTAAATTTCATTCAACATCTCCTAATTTCACCGCTTAAACGTACTAAAGAATACTCAATTTGACAAAAATTAATGTCAATTTGTTTGTTTAAAACATGATACGTAAAAATTGTCTCTGGTCTGAATTGTGCAACGTTTTCACATAAATGGTCAAATTGATCATAAAGTTCAAAGTAAGATTTCATCACAGAAACATCACCAAAAGCAAAATAATCATGTAATGTTCCGTTTGGTGTTTTAACGTTTCCAGGCAAAAACAACACTTTTTCTCTACTTGACAAGATAACATCTTCATGAAATAACATGTCAGGTCTCACTGACACAATTACGTCATACTTGACTTCACTTTGTTGTGATAACTCAAAACTTTTTTTAGCAGAGTACCACTTACTTTTTACGTTATGCGGCGGTGTTCTTGCGTATAAAAAACAATCATGATTTTCCAAGTCAAATTGAATTTGTGGTTCAATCATGATTGTTTTGATTTTGCATAACGCGTTTAATGATGCAACGTCAATTGACGTCAGACCACCGACGTCTTCTTTTCTTGTGGTACCTTTGACGTCCCAAGTGTGCATAAAAACATCACAATCATACTTGTCAAGTAAGTGTTGACGAATAGACTGTGATGTTTTTTCAAACGTTCTTGTGTGTCCAGAAAAGCAAACGGCAACTTTCACTGAACCAATCCCCACGTGGAAATGGCTTCATCATACTCTTTACCATGTTGGCGATCAATAGCCTGTCTCATGGCTCGAGCACCACTGACTGTGCCTCCCGGATGGCCATGGATCGCACCACCACAATTTAGAAGCAGTTCATTACCTAACTTTCCTCTAATATATTCTACAAGGCCTGGGTGCATTCCACAACTAAGCGCTGGCATGGTACAGTGAGATTGTAAGATCTCAACAGTTTTCTTCAATTCGCTTTCATCGTCTGATGAATACCCACCTAACATTCCATTGTGAATAAAATCAGCACCCATCATTCCAGCAAGCTTGCAAACAACACTCCAATCAATGTGAAAAGCATGTTTCTTTGAAGTGAAAATCTTGTCACCACTCTTTTGAAAGTGTAAAAACAAAGGCAAATCAAGCTTACGGATGCTATTGTAAACACCTAACCCAGACCAGAAATTTACATGAACTCCGTTGACACCAGCTTCATGAACTTGCTTTACTCTATCAAGAACGTTATGAGGATCTGCATTAATACACACACAATACACAACGTTTTGCGTTGAAAGATATTGTGCTAGTTTTGGTAGTCTCTTTTCAAGAGTGCAACATGATGGATTTGCCATAATTTCATCTTCTTTTATGAAATTGACACCGCCATCAATCAAAGCTTTGACAAGATCTAACAAAATGTCTTCATTCATACAAACTTTTGGTTTGACAATCCCTCCAAGAAGAGGCTTGTCATAAACACCTGTGTACTTTCTAATTCCTTGAATCCCAAATTTTGGTCCAAGAAAAGTGTTTTTAACACTGTCTGGAAACTGAACATCTAAAACATGACATTTCACAATACTGTCAATGTCAAGTTGACCACCCATGATATGGCATAAAAATTGTGACATACCATCAGACAAAAAATCAATGTTTGACAAAGGAAACGCAATTTTTACAGTTCCAGATTTACGTTGAAGTTTTTTGCTGCCACGTTGTTCTAACACAATGCAAGAATGTTTAGCGAACAGTTCATCAGACTCCCAAGCATTTCTAACGTTAGGATTTCCAACGCTTTGACCTATTGCTAAATTCCATGCAGCATTTTCAAGACTTTTTGTTGATGACAATTTATACGTCACAACAAAATAATCAGTTGTGTCAAAATCAGGTTGAAATACTTCAAATTGTGTCATACTTGTCTCCTGGAACACTTGGCGTTTTCACAACAACTAACTCACAATCTTCTAAAAAGATCGGATCACCAATTTCACTTGGTTCAACAACAAAAATATCACCAGAATTTAATTCTTGACCTTGAAATAACATTTTTCCCTTTACAAGAAAGTTTATTTCAGTGGCAATTCGATGTATATGTGGTGCCCAAAATTCACCTTTTTGATGAATTTTGTAACTCACTTCACATGCCTCTGTGACATGTGCAGAAGGTGAAAAGTTTCCAACGAACCATCCACCTTTCATCTGTTCAAATTTGTAAATCTTCATTTTATTGTTGATCTCGAAAGATATTTTTGCAAATCTTCTGGCGTTCCAATTGGGTGATGTTGAAAAATTGGGTAAATTTCAACAAGACCACCACGAGAAATTGTTTCATTGTAGACAGGACAAACATAAAACTCATTGTTTGTACGAATGTTTTTTCTGATCATATTTGATGCGTCAGAGACAAAATCAGAACCTTTTCGCCAATAGTAAAGACCAGTTGTTGCGCAATTACTAATGACTTCTTTTTCAGCAACACGAGACACTCTGTATTTTAGAGGATCGTTTACATCAATTTCAGCGTAACTGTTCTTGACATCATTTGAATGATACGTCACCATAATGCCATCAGCTGTCGATACAGAAACACAATTCATAAATTGTTGTGGAGTCCAATCCTCAATTTGATCACAATTTGCAATCAACAAACTATCATCTTGAATGTAATCTTTTGCTAACAAACAAGTTTCAGCCGCGCCACGAGTCAAATGTCTTGTTGTAATGATTTTACAACCAGGTTTTAGTGACCATAACAATGAAACCAAGCGATGATAATCTGGTGCATTTTCTCTAACAACAAACACATACTTTCCAATATCGCCAAGATTATCAAGTACTCTGACAATCATTGGTAGACCATTGACATCAATTAATGGCTTTGAATCCTTATAACCATTTTGAGAAAACCTTGTACCACCACCGGCCATCGGAATCAATATGTTCATGTGATGATTTTATTCTTTTGCATGGTCAATGTATTCCAACGATCAGCTTGATATAGCCAAAATTGTGCAAAAGGGTCATCGGCAGGCTTGACACTAGAACCTTTCATATGAGTTAAGAATGGTTCATTTTCATAGTGAAATTCTTGACCAGTTCCTAATCGTGTTGGTTTTGTAAAATTAAAACAAAACCCATCAAGACCGTATGGTCGTAGTTTCATAGGAAACTCATAGCCAACATCAAGATAAATTCTTGATCCCTTTGGCCGTCCGTATGATAACGCTTGTTCTTTTGTTACAATTTCGTGGGCGCCCTTATCAGGATGAGGCATAAATGAAATATTGTGTTTTTTCATCAAATTATGTCTAAACATTGCAACAATCAATGCTGGGAAGTTGACATACTTTGGTAAATTACTGTCTTTAAAATAATCTGTGCCACAAATGACGATCTTGTCAGTTAGCTTTGAAACCATGATTTGGTCCCAATTTTTACGCAACATCATGACATCGCAATCAGCAATCAGACAATAATCAGCATCAACATCATCATATAACGATTGAAGAACAAGCGCATGTCCAACTGACCCAGGTTCTGTTTCAGTATCTACTGATTTGATTTTTAGTTCTGCATGTTGATTAACAAATTCAACATGCGAATATTCAAATTGCGGAAAATTGTTTAATCCAAGTGAAAATGTTAAATCGTATTCACCAGAACAAGTTTCCAATGCAGATTTCATATACTTTGCAACAAACTTGTCAGAATTTTGTCCACACGGAATAATGACTTCAATTTTTTCTTTATTCATTCGCAAATCCAATTAGTTTTCAACATGTACATACAAATTTCATCATGATATTCGTTATCACGAAACAGTGATTGAACGTGTCTACCTTCTTCAAGAAATCCTAATTTCTTATAGACTTTTTTTGCAATTTCGTTATAATCCGCAGTTGTTAGACTTACTCGATGCAAACCTAGTCCTGGGTATGTTTTATCAAAACAATAATCAAGCATCAACTTCCACATCGTTATGGCATAACCTTTTCCACGATGTTGAGGATGTATGTCTGCACCTAAAATGCAATTATTGTTGCTCTTGTCAATGTTGTAAAACTTACAAAATCCAACTTTTTCATCATTGACGCAAAAAATTAGTCTTTTTTCTGTTTGACAACATTCTATCTTGTTTTTCCACCAATTCATATGACTTTTTAAGTCAATTGTCGTTGGATTTGTTACATTACGTAAAGTCAATTGGTCATTATGTAACTCAACAAGCCAACAGTGATCATCGTCTGACACATATCTCAAAGAGAAATTGTCAAATTTTCTTATAGTCATCTACATAACTCATTGACTCTATGAGCAATGTGTTCAATATCTTTTGATTTAAGCCACCAGCCGACTGGCAAACATAGTTGTTGCTTAGAAAATTGTCTTACACCTGACAAATCTACTTTGAATTTATTAAAGCAGGTGTATGTGTCATTTGGAACGTGAACAACACCTGCTTTGATTCCTTCTGAATTAAGTTTTTGCAATAATTCATCACGTGTTATAGGTGAATTATCAGAAAGTGTAATTCCGTACACCCAATGACTTGACAATGCTTTTGGGTGTCTAATCAGTGGATTTACATTACGTAACGATGTATCATAGATTGTTGCGTTTTGTCTATGAGCGTCAATGATCCCATCAATTCGCCACAAGTTTGCAAGTCCAATTGCAGCTGAAACATTATTCATGTTATGTTTCCAACCAACTTCAGTGATGTCAACATCCCACTGCTGACCTTTCCAATTTCCAACTTCATCTTTTGATTTGTCTCTATCAAGACCAAACCATTTCAGCGCTTTTGCACGATCAAACATTTCATTATCAGAACAAACAAGTGCCCCACCATCACCAGTCGTAAAATGCTTGATGGCCTGAAAGCTATAACAAGTAAAGTCTACAAATTCTGATACAGGTTTGCCCTCAAATAGGGCTCCAAAGGCATGTGCTGCATCGAGGATTAGTTTTATGGAATGCTTCTTACAAATATTCTGGATGCCAATTAGGTCAGGTGGTGTACCTCCCCAAGCCACAACAACAACTACTTTTGTTTTTGGCGTTATTTTTGCCTCAATCATCTCTGGATCTGGCATTCCACTATGAGGATTAATGTCAGTCCAGACAATGTTCGCACCTAAATTAACAATTGGCGTGTTCGTTGCAACACAAGTCATCGGTGTAGAAACAACATCATCGCCAAATCCAACGCCAGAAAGTTGTAATGCCAACGTCAGTGCAGAGGTACAACTATTGGTTAGTAACAATTGTTTTGAACCGAGTTTTACTTGCAACGCCTGTGTCAATTCAGTGACTTGAACACCTTCATTTATAAATCCTGAATTAAAGACATTATCAATTTCTTTAAGGGCATGCAAGTTACTGATACCAACACGAAATAATGAATACTCTTTCATGTTGTTGAAATTTCCTCGATTTTTTGACCTGAAAATTGATCAAGTTTCATATCAAACACATTCAATCTGATTAAGAGTTTTTTAAGTTCTTCTTTTGTTAGAACTTTCATTGAACTATCATAAGATAGAACTTCTCGAGAACATGTTGTTGAAAACACAGGTTCAATAACGTAATTTTTAGCTTTTGAACTCTTATAATCACAAATTTTTCTTGTTCTTGTTGCTTCAGAAACATTAATTAAATCTTCATGTAATTTTTCACCAGGTCGTGAACCAACAACTCTAATTGGTTTTCCTGATAATTCAGAAAACAATTCAGCAAGATCTCCGATTCGCATCGACGGAATGACTGGAATCCATGTTTCACCTGATGCACCACTTACAATTGCTTTTGATATTAAATCAACGCTATCATCAAGTGTCATTACGAATCTTGTCATTTCAGGATTTGTGACTGTCAAACAATCATTTTTTTCTGATTGATACTTGAACAATGGAATTATACTTCCACGGGATTCAAGCACATTTCCATATCGAGTACACACAAATGCAACATTATCCTTACGCTCGATCGAGGCTTGACTAGTTATCAACCTTTCAGATATTGCTTTGCACATTCCATAAGTGTTTATTGGAGATGATGCTTTATCAGTGCTGACGTACAAAACTGTTTCCAGTTTTTTTGGATGAACATCATTGATTGCACTTATCACATTTTGCGTGCCATGAATATTTGTTTGAATACTTTCCCATGGCGAAAGTTCACATGTATCAACTTGTTTAAGAGCTGCAGCAAGAATAATAATGTTTGGCTTGACTTGTCGTATTACGTCTTTGACTCGATTATAATCTCTAACGTCTCCAACATAAAATTTTGGTTGTTCAATGGAATATCCTTTAATCGATAGATCATTTTTAAGAGTCCACTGTTTTAATTCATCACGTGAATATACACTAATTGAATTGCTATATGACAATCTATCAATTAGCTTTTTACCTAGTGAACCAGTGCCACCAAATATCAAAATCGACTTGCCTTTGATCATTTTGTTCCTTGAAAAATTTGAATCAAATCGTCTTTGACGTCAACTATGAAATCACTACGAGTTTCTCTATATCCGATAGAATTTCCATTCTGAACATAGCTTCCCATCAAAACAGACTCTGGGGTGTTACCTAATTTTGAATGAAAAATTCCACCGTCTAAAATCGCAGATTGTTTATGATATTCATGATATAATTTTTGAAAAGTCATTTCGTTAAATGACTCTAGTTTTGCAAGTTTTTCAAAAATTTCACACATCACTTCAAGACGACTTACAGTTGGTATTTTAGCTAAAAAATTGGTTTTGTATATTTTTGCCTTTTCATCAGCAATATCAAACCAAACTCGTTCTCTTGTCAAAAAATTATTCTGTACGCACCATGCATATTGCCTTGAATCGACACAAGGGCGTTGTTTATCGTATAGATGACGTTGATTTACGAAAAATTCTTCAACTCTAACAAATCCAACTTTTCCATTTTCATCAAGAAAATGTTCAACATCTTCTAGACGTTTAAAAGCATCATCTGTATGAATCAAATCTGATTCAATTACATAAAGATATTTGTACTGTCTTCCTAAAATTGTTTGGTAGTTACGTAACACCCATCGAATCGCACTCCAAAATCCAACGTTGTGTTTGCTTTTTACCACATTTAAAAAATTACTTGTTAGCAACGTATCAGACTCTGCGATCGTTGATGCATTATCAAATACAATCATGTGATGTAAAAAATCTTGATCTTCAAATGATTTCAGATTTTGCACAACTTGTTCAAGAACATTAAATCTTGTTTTTTCTAACGAACATGTAACTAACAGATACAAAATATCATTTGTCATGCTAACCTGTCAAGAAAATCTGACCAATTTTTCCAATATTGTTCATTGAAAATACGACGTTTCATCTCTAACATGCCATGACGTAAACTTTCAGCAAACTCATGATCATTTTCAATTTTAAGAACTGCAGTGACAGCATCTTGAGGAGTATTCACTAACACACAATTGAATCCGTCAATCAAGTATTTTTGTGAACATGATTGTTGTACGTATGATTCAGTTGTAATCATAGGCGTTCCAGTATTCAATGCATGGAAAAAACACCCACCGCCCCAATCTGTTTGTTTAAAATGAACTATTGCTTTCAACGTTGATATGAATGCTAGACAATCTTTCGGAGATAGAGTTGGAAAGTTTCCTGTCGGCCCATTTTTATGATACCTGATATCAGCACCCATCGAACGAATGTTTCCACCGTAATTTGTGACCGACATTGAATGTTCATTCAATAATTGATTCATTTCAACGAAAAGTCTGTAATCCTTTGGTTGTCTGATTTCAAAGTTATGATTAAACGAAGCAAAACCGTGTCTACGATGTCGTGGTGTTACACCTAACAAATTCAATTCAATTTCATGACACATAACTGTGCATGAATTACTTGATGTTTTAGCGTTTTCATAGCTTGCAGGAATAATCTTTGCAATGTTTGGTGCCATGACGCCGCCTGGAGAAATATCCCATGCATTAAGTGTTGATGAAACCCATTTAGCTGAAGGAAAGTGCTCTCGAGCTATCTGAGCATACTTTGAAAGGTGTCTTTCACCACCTCGAAGCGTATGATAAATGTCGATATCATATTTTTGTTGTGTCAAATCAACTATGTCACATATCAAATCAGCGTTAGACTCGACTGTTTGTTGAGTCAAAAAATAATCTTCACCAAACAAATCATCTTGTGTTCTATCAAATCCATGAATGTCAAAGTTTTTTTTACCATCTGAATTTCGACACAACAACATTGGCCACGTAGCAATTTTAGACCATTCAAGACCTAAAGTGCCGTGTTTTGGTAAAAACACGGCATGACCCAACAATCTATAATGATAGATGATTGAAAGTTGTCCAGACCTATCATCTGTTGGGAAAATAAACACATTCATCGTGATGACTCAAGATAGTCACTACAATAACCTGAACACCTGTTTTCAAACAACTTATACGAATCTTTTTCAAGTTTGACAATGACTGATTTTTGTGTGACAGGTTTTCCAGGATAAGTCCAGATATATCCTTTTGACGTTAACGTATGATCGTCATTTTCATGCCAAAAACAATGAATGTTGTTTTCAAGCAAAAATTGCAATGCTTGATGATTTTTTGCATGAACCCAAATTTTGTCATTTTTCAAAAAATCAACATCAATTTTATACGTCGGTGTGTCGTGTCCAAGATACAAACCATTGTAAGGCTCATATTGTTGCGAATCATCAATCCAGACGTCAACTTCAATGTCAAATCCAGCTTGTAAAGCTTCTAACAAATAGTCAGGATGATTTTCCCACTTTGTCTTTCCACACATATTTCCACGATGAGCAATCAAATGAAATTCAGACATTTAAACTCCTCACATACTCTCTAACGGGATCATCAATTTTACGTTGAATGCGTTTCACACCAAACAAAAAATCACGATCATATAACTGTTGTTGTTTTTCAAACAACCTACGTTCAAGACAGTATTCTGCTGGTGTTGTAATGTTTCGTACTTGGTCAATCAAATTGTTGTCAATCGATACTCTCGGCCATGACATCACTTCACTAAACACATATGGAAACGTTATTTGTGTAGAAAGTTGTTTTGCAAGAGTTGGGTAATAGACTTCTTCTCTTGCGTATAAAGTGTTGTTGTGATCGTTATCATTTTTTGTTTGATACGATTTGATCTTATCTCTTACGAAAAACAAATCAATGACTCGAGTCATTTCTTCAAACAACGTAACATCATAAAAAGTGCCCTCTGGTTGAGAACAACAGATTGAATCTGACCCTACGTAATTTAACATGTCACGTAGTTGATCATCATGTTCAGCTCTACGTCTGGGGGTCCATTGCATGTCTTTATGAGTCACAAACGTATTAACACCACAATGATGTGAATTGACGTATGATTCAACACCAGACCTAACAAACAAATCGTTACTGGCATGCAAACAAAACTTATCAAATGCTTGACCTAGTTGCTGTTTGGCGTACCTAAAGTTAGAATTGTGAGCCTGTATTAGATCGGCCCAGCCAACGGCTAGAAAATTCTCGTTAATTAGAACACTAGAATCTATTGCATATTCAATGATTAATCTCGGGTCACCTGAGAAGCATCTGTTTATGTGAACAATTGTAATAGAATTTGGAACGAACTTTTTTATGTTCTGAAGCTGATCAATAACAACAAGAGGTTGTTCATGAACTAACAATGAAATAACGATAGGTTTCATAACAAATTTACGTTCTTTGTAAGATCTTCAGGTGTTCCAAGTCCTAACATTTTATCACATTGAAATATAACGATTTTCTTTCCATCTGCGATTGCTTCATTGTAAACTGGACAAACATAAAACTCATTGTTTGTGCGAATGTCTTTTTGGATCATCTGTTTAGCATATTTGACATAATCACTACCTTTACGCCAAAAATAGATGCCTACGGTTGCGTTATCAGAAATTTGTTGTTTTTCTGCGACTTCAACAACAATGTCAGAAAATTCATTCTGTGTTTTTGCATATGACCATTTATTATCACTGGCTTTAAACGTAACAATTCCACCGTCGATTTCATTTTTTATTGCTTGAGTCATAAACCTGTTATGATCCCATTCAATGTATTGATCTGAATTGATGATAAACAAAGGATCATCATTATTGATGTAATTTTCTGCGTAAAGTGTCGTAGAAACAGTACCATTTGTCACGGAATCAATTGAAACAGTAACATCACCATGATTCAACAGTTCTGCAAAACACCGTTGATATTTTACTAAATGTTCTTGAAGCGCACAATAAATGTATTTCCCAGGAATTCCAATACTGTCAATTGACACTTGTACCATGGATTTTCCACGAACGTCAATAAATGGTTTTGGAATTGTGTACCCAGAATTTACAAATCGTTGGCCGCGACCAGCCATGGGTACGAGAACATTTACGTTTTCTAAACCATGTAAAATGGTTGCATCAAATTGATTAAATCGACAGTTTCTTTCTGCATTTCTAATTTCTCTGATGACGTTTCCAATGTTTACTTCATCAACAGATTTAACTTTTACAAGATGTGCGCCAGAATCTAATGCAGCTTTTTGACCAACTACTGTGTCTTCAAATATGATTGTTTCTGTGGGACAAACACCACAATCTGACATTATTTGAAGATATGTTTGAGCGTTTGGTTTTTGATATTTGATCTTATCACCGCCAACAACAACGTCAACATATTGCCTAATTTGCATTTTTGTCAAAATTTCATTGACATATACGTCGCTTGAATTTGATGCGACACATATCTTTACATCATGATAAAACTTCAATTTTGAAAATAAAAAGGATTTCTCATTATCTTGTTCAATTTCAAAATTGATCATATCAAGTGTATGACGTCTTTTTGAAGTTAAAATTCTACCATGTAGTTCTTTAGGAAACCCTTTTTCTTTTGTTAGAATTTCTAATTTCTTAAGCGATGAAATTCCATCATACGACTCATACCATTCTTCTGATACTTGAAATGCAGGATTTATTTCTTCAAGTGCTCTATTGAGAGCGACAAAATGAATGTATTTTGAATCAGATATGACTCCGTCAAGATCGAAAATTACACACTTAATCCAAGATCTCATTTAAACACCAATTCCAAATAATTCTCTTCTAAAACGATTAAACCCACCATTTGATATCAATAATGATGAAACGTTTTCATAATTAGCGTTTATTACACTTTCGTCAATCATTGATAAAGATTCATTATAATCAACGTCAGTACGTAAAATGCATTTATCATGTAACAATCCGTCTTGAGCAAGACCCACATAATGTGACAAAATAGGAGTTCGAGTGGCAGCACATTCTGGAATTGCTAATGGGCCTCCTTCAACACGAGACGTTACTAGATACAAATCAAGACAACTATACAATTCATTGACAGCTTCAAATGATAGTCTTAGATTTGTGTTAAAATGTGAATGACTAATGTTATGTTTTTTAAGTTGTTCAACAACAAATCTACGTCGCCATGGCGTTAACACAACATGCACATCTTTTTTGATTGACTTTGTCACGTCAACAAGAATATCTGGGCCTTTTTCAAGTTTTGGTGCAGAAGACTCACCTTCACTGTCTCTTTGAAAACTGCCAACAAGAAACTTGTCTTGTGGTAATCCATACTTCCGTCGTAAAGATTGAACATTTGCTGATTTTTTCCATAAACTATCGTTTATCCAAAACGGAATGTCAATGATTGGTTTTGGTGTTAGGCGAAGTTTATCAAAAATTGTTTCTAGTTGCCATTTAGTATGTTTACAAGGGGTATGATACAATGATGTGATTTCATGTCTAATGATAAATTTGTTTACTTCTGAAACGTTATTGAAGAATTTTTCAGAAACCTTTTTATCTGTGTTAATTTGTTGTGTTGTATTGATCAATAATGGCGACGTTATGTGATGAACGGTTGTTATCACTTTCTTGGATTTAAGAACAGTGTAAGGAACATGATTAATACACCAATCAGCGCATAACCATATCGTATCACAATGATCATAATGTCCCACAGCAATGTCTGAATTGTGTTCATTCCACTCATTGACCAATCTATCAACACACCAATCTTCATGTGGTTGAACTGTGTAAATTTTCATTACTATTCAAAATACAACAAAAATTTATGTTGTTTAAACGTCAAACGGCACGTAAAGTGCCGTTAAACTTACACAAAATACTTCAAATATTCATGGTTTTGCCACCACCAGAACCAAATGCAGTCCACAGTGATTTAAACATCGAACCAATTGTTCTTGGTGTTTTTGAAACATTCAATAAAAATTCAACGTCAACATCGGCCGCGACAAATTGATTGAATCTCTCAAAATATGCCCTTAGTTGATCTACTGATTTTCTCATTAAAACTTCTATGATTTCTTCAATAGAAACAAATTTTTGAAATCCCGGTGTCTTTGTCGCCAACGTTTGTGTAACGATTCGTTGAAATTGACCAAACAATCCGTTACCTTTTTTAGAAAGATTTTTTGTGATATGACCCTTCAAAGAATCATTTGAAAAATCATACTTAACTAACGCTGAACGAAGATTGATACTGGAAAGTTCATCTCTGTCAAGAGAACTAAGAATTCCTTCCATTTCACTTCTATCTTCACCAGTAAATAAGTCTGCAAGTGCCATGCAACCCCTAAAAATAATTGCAAAATCCGCAAAAACTTTCATGAATTGATCTCTTGATTTTGAAACTTCTGGACTCATTTTCAATCCAATTTTCTGGACATCGACACCAGCTTCAACGTTTTTAATATCTTCATACAGATCGTTTAAAAGTTCGATTCCTTGAGTTCGCAATGTTTCTACTTTTGACGCAAGAGACGAACCAACAAACCATTTCACAATGATATTTGCTGCACGAACCATTGAGCGAAAGTTTTTTTGAACTTCATAAAAGTTTTTATCAGAAACACCTTCAATGACAAGCAATCTCTCTAATTTTTGAGCTTCACGCAAAATCTGAGAATTAATTTTTGCAGAATCACTCTCTGTCAATTTTCCTTCTGACATTAGAAACAACAAAGTCGATAATTTTTGTGTCGATTTTTGTCGATTTTCACAAATTTTATCAGCATCTGTAGAAGAGATGAATTTGATTTTTTTACACAAGTCTTCATTGATAACGGGAAATGTTTTATGCATCGTAGATAACAGTAATTAGTTTCTCAAGAAACGACTTGTTTAAAAATGTCAATATATTGTTGCGCTACACTTTTAATGTCTAGTTTTGATGCATCAACTTTAATGTTCGGAAGAGTTTTTAGCTGAAGTACGTCAATGTTCGGTGGTTTTTCGTAATCAAACAATTCAAAATTGTATTGTTGACTCTCTTTTAGTATCAAACCATTATTTTCAACAAGTTCTTTTGTCCCACCAGATTCAGAACAAATAACTGGACATCCTTGTGATAACGCTTCGCATACAACGTTAGGAGAATGATCTAAATACGCTAGATGTAACATCCAATCTGAAATTGAATAAATTTCTAAACATGTTTGGTGAGGAACAGAACCAGTATAGTAAATGTTCATATCAGAAACAACTTTATCAGGACCGTTTCCCATGACGATTAAACATGAAAACGGTTCAATAGTGCTACGAATATGTTCAAACAATTCAATGTTATTGCTAAGACGTTTTTGAGGATGCCAATTTGCCGAACAAACAAATACTTTTTTGTACCTGTCATGAATGTGTAGCAATGCTTCGCTTTTTGTTTTGACTTTTTCTAGTTTTATTCCATTACGTATAATGTGACCAGATTTGTGTTCTCCCCACCATTTTTGAATCATTGTTTTATCAAAATCAGATTGAAAAACAACTGAAGAAGCGAAATAATACGTAGTTTTAATATTGACGTTCCGGGTGGCGAATTCATCTGGGCGAAACCAAATTCCATCAAGACGCTGAACAAATGGCTTTTTAGTATTAAGACGCTGTGTCTTTTCAATAAAAACTAAAGCAACATCATAATCATCACAATCTGCAATCACATGACCTTGCAATGACAATTCTTGTGCAAGTCTTGTCGCAAATGTATGTGGTCCAGAACTACTATCAAAGTTTACGTTATCAAAATAAATTTTCATCTTATTCGACCGGAATTATCTCTAATATTGCATTTATCAGTTTACATGCGCCCAATGACACTTGCAAAGGTACTTCATCATGAAAGACAGTTCTAACGTTAGGCGTGTAATTTGTTGATTCAACAAGACAAGGCAAATATCCTGCTTCTGATAATGACAATGCGACAACAATTGCGTGTTTTTTAAACTTTAACGCATATTCAATTTTTACGTATTGTTTTTTAATGTTGTCGCGTACAATTTTGCTAGTTTCATCATCAATAATAAGAGGTTGTCGTATCAATACGACAGAATCTGTATTTTTCACGGAGCCCGACGACGTAATTCTCCTGCAATTATGTGAGCAAAATCAGCATCGCTAAATAACGATCCAATCGTCCTCAATTCGTCAACAGGCAAATCAGAAATGCTGATTGAATCATAAATCTTCGGCGCACTAATTGCATTTTGTGAATCACTTGTAAAAATAAGCTCTGGCTTTCCAATTTTAATGCTTGAATATAATTGTTGTGAAATCCATTCTTTTGTTTTTGATGTGAAATTTAGCTTTGATTTACCAAATGTTTCATCAACTGTTTGTCTGACGTAAACGTAGATTTCACCTAAAAGTTGTTTGGTCATTGATTCACCAACATACTTTTGTAATCCACGATTGATGTAATGTGTCAAAACGTCAGCAAATCGTGTGTTAGCTCTGTAATTTTCTTCCATGTTAAACCCTTTCTATGATTGTTTTTACATATGATTCAATACAAGTTCGCCAATCTGTTGGCACAAACGATGTATTTTGTGTGTAATTTTTTGACAACAAAATCTTCTCTAATTCGGTAATGTCATCATATGAATGATCTTTACCCGTAAATTCAATAGCACCGCCACCGGCAATCCACGAATACGTCGGTAATCCACAAGACAACGCTTCAATTACGTGATTCGGTCCTGGATCTGCATATGTTGCTGTAACATACACATCATGTTTTGTTAATTCGTCACCAAGTTCTTTTCCATGTAATGGTTGAACGTGTACTGAATTTTTAAATTGATACTTTGATCTTCCTATAAACGTGTATGTGAAATCTTGATTGTTAGCGACAAACTGATCAAGCCACGCATGTGCATCTTGACCTTTTTTCTCGTTATCGCTCCAATGATGAGTCACAATGCTAATTTTTTTGTTTGTTCTTGGTGTTGGACAAAACACATCTTTATCAACACCATTGTAAATCACAGAATTACTAGAGCAATTCCAAACTTTTGATTGGTGATATCCTAAAGTCCAATTGGAGACGAAAAATGCATGTGTAAGATGGGAACTACACATTTGTAGCAAGGGATCGATGTCTGACGTACCCTTTCTTGCGTCACATTCATTAATTCGTTGAAAGATCTTAATCTTTGGCATTAAGTGTCGATATGCTAAGATTTCGTTAATTGAAAGTCGCAATTCATCATATCGTGGATCGACAATTAAAACAGCGTCAGGTCTTGTTGAAAAACTAGTAACTGGAGTTACACCAAACTCTGGCGCATATTTAAAAAATGCTTGTACCCATGCGTTCCCACCACCCCATGGGCCGTTTACTGGTCGTCGATTGACAAGTATTTTCATTCGTCAACACCAACATGATCATCTACTATACCTTCAATACGCATCGTAACAATTTCTTGACACCAATTTAACATTGTTAAAAGTGCTGATTCAAATTCATCTGAAGGTTTTGATAACAAATGTCGATGCTTACGAATATATTTTGAAACTCTAACAATATCATCGTCAGGAACTGACAATCGTCTAACTTTATCAATACAATCAAACACTTCTTTTAAATTGTCAATCATTTAGCTTCCATAATCTACAGCTACTAAATTTCCATTTAGATAACCATAATTTTGAGATTTACTTTCTGCAATTATAACAATATGCTCTGGTATTTTTTCAAACTCTAAATCAAATTGTTCTTCAGAAATTGGAGTTGCACGCATCATAACAGAACATAACCCTCCAGGAATTGAAAACACAACAGGACAAAGTTCACACCATAATCCAGAAAATTCATTTTCTTGCATATTTGCAAGTAATCCACATAAAAACAATTTCCAACTACGAAACGTCGGAAACTTATAAGCATACTTTCCAAGAAGTAAAACGTTTCTAGTTATCCCAGATTTTATTTCAATCATTGTTATCTTACAAATCCTCTACTACGAAGAAATTGTGCTTCTAACGCTTGAAATTTAGCATCATCACTCTGAAACACATCAGATCTTTGATCACATCTATATGCATATGAAACAATTGGGTAGCATCCTCTTGTTTTTGCAAGCTTTAATACAGGAAGATAAAATGCCTGGTCTCCTATACGTTTAAAATATTTTCCATCAGCATTTCTGTAATTTTCATCAGATACTGAATCTGAAAGATATTTTCTCCATGTTTTTAAATGAGATGATACCCATGAATGTGAATATGGATCAGCATTATATGGAAGATCTTTTGAAATATTTGTATTTGTAAGACCTTCTCGTTCAGAAAACCAACGATGTTTAGTCCAAACGGCTTCTACATTAGATGATGATCTATAAACACAATCAAGTTGTTCAAGAATAGTATTATCTATGAGATAATCATCTAAATCTAAACGACAAATAACGTCATTCTTTTCACAATGTGACAATCCAATAAGAGTATTTTCTATTTCCCATTTCTTACAATCATTTTTAATCAACGTCAATTTGTCTTTGTTGCCACTGAGTTCAAACAAACCTTGAACACATTCACTCGTTTGATCATCTGAACAATCGTCAATAACGATCATCTTCCAATCATGATAAGATTGGGAAAAAACAGAAAACAAAGACTGCTTTAGTGTTTTTGAAGAGTTATACGTTGGGACAACAAAGACAAATTGAGTCTGTTTCATGTTACCACCGATCAGAGATTTTTTCTGTACGTGTCAATAGGACTTGACCATAGTCAATCTTATCGTCAGTCATGCCGCGGTCGTCATTAAACATTCGTCGATCAAGAATGATAAGTTGTTTTTGAACTCCAGGAACTTCAATCTTGTCAATGACTTGAGAACACTCAATGTCAGCTTCTTTTTTTGTTGGCAGATGATAATCATCAAAGAGACAAAAGACGTCCCATTTGTCTTTCAAAAGATCCCAATCTGTTTGGGTCGCTTCTGCACGGTGATCACCATCAATATAAACAAAGTCAAATTTATGTTCTGAAGGAATCTTTGGCAATAAGTCTTGTGATGTTCCTTTTGCAAATTGAATACGTTCAATCCATTCTCTTGGAAAGACTTGAGAAATTAACTTTGCATTGTTTTCATCAAACTGAGGATCAATTGTAATAACATGACCTTGTGCACCAATTTCACACAATGCTTTTGCGGCACAAACGGCTGAATAACCACGACCGTATCCAATTTCGATGTAAGATTGAATCTTATAACGACGAATCAACTCATGAATCAAGATTCCACGTTCATAAGCAGGCCTAAAAAAAGCACCATGTGACTTCCACTGTGGTGACTTCTGATCTCTCATTTTCTTTGCTGTGTATTCACCAATGTAATCAAAGTCACCAAGATTAATTAGCGACACATCAATATCATGAGAGATCAGAAAATCGTCAATCCTAATTTTTTCCATGCCTTAAACAAACAACTTTACAACAAAATGTATCAATTTTTATGTGATTCAAACTTTGACACAGAGTGCGATGACAGTGACTAACACATTTATCTGATGAAGCCAGTGCCAGGAACATGAAAATTTATCTTGCAGCGGCTGAGCTGGTTTAGTGCTTATCGTGACATGATTAGTGGAGGCGACTTGTTTATTGTCACCCACGGTGTGATTCTCCCATCCCATTTATGATGCCAGATCCAACCTCCCATTGAAGCAAACTCTTTAGCACGAGCTTCAATCATTTCTTCAGTGACTTCGCTCCATGGTTTATCAAACATCATATTCGATTCTGCACTGTCAACGTATTTCTCACCGCTGATGTCAACCCAATGTTTTGTCCAATAATCACGATAAGTTTTAATCTTCCGAACAATATCAAACCAACTATAGTGAAACACACCAGGAATTTTATCAGCGACTTCGTTCAACCAATTTTCGTATATTTGTAACGATTTTTTGTCACCATGAAGTGCTGAAATTCTTACATTTTCAACATCTCTAGTCATGAAATTAACAAATGGGACAGGTTGAAATGACACAGAATAAATCAGGTCGCACCCATCTGAACCTGGTGCAGAAAACAATAACCCGTTGCTATCAAATTTTCTGAGTGTGGCTGGGATGCCATGGGTGATATGTGGAAGGTTGCGGCTCAAACGCCATTTCCATGGATTGACATCAACTCTTACTTTGTCGTATCCTCCCCAATATTCAATCACTGGAAGAGCAACTGATTCGACGTTTTTTGGAAGTTCTTTGACAAGTGTTTTAATCTTGACATAATCGTCTTCATGAACAATTTCATCACTATCTTGTTGCCAACAAAAGTCACCTGTACAGTGTCGTCTAGCTTCTGCTTTTTGTTGACCGTCAGTGACAGAAAACCTGACTTTTTCAAAGTCAATTGGATTGACATACACTTTCAAAGAATCAAATTCGTTTTGCAATTCTTGCAATTTTTGAACTGTTTCATCTGTTGAATCTCCGTCAACAACAACAACTTCGTCACAAAAAGCAAGCAATGAACGAATAGATTGGATAAACGGGTATTCTTGCTTAACACAATTATACGTCGTCATATATCCAGAAATCGTAAACTGTTTCTTTGCTAATCTTGAAATCTCATTCCAGAAAACACTAGGTCTTGACTTAAGATACTCGCTAATAGATTTAATATCGTCATTATGAAACCATGACTCATTTGAGTGTTGGACATGTTCATTCAAGATGAGTTGACAACCTAACAATTTTGCTTCAATCACCATTCTAGGACAAGTGTCAGCTCCGTTTGGAAGATAGACAAACCCTTGTGAAGAAGCCAATTTTTCAAGCAACTGGAAATATGGAACATTCCAAACGACTTCATACTCTTTGTTGTTTTGTTTGCACCAGTCTTCAGCTAGATTAAATCCCTTAACCCATGACTGAGATCCCAAAACGATCCATTTGTTTGTCTTGTTACTTTGATTTAATGAAGAAATTTTCTCTAGTGTTAGATCATCAAAGACAGAAGACAGAACGATGTTTTTTCTTGTGCTAAGTTCTGGAATTGACTTGAAGTGTTGATTCATTTGAGCAGATGACATCCAGAACCTGGTGTCAGCTGCATATAAGAACGATGCAATTAACATCCCAAAATTGGATTTATTGCAATCACACTTAACATGTTCTACATCGTAATGTTTTTCTTGAGATCGGTACTTGCAAAACTTATAATCATACTCAATGACTGAGTAATTCAAGTACGTGATTATGTCTGGAATCAGTTGGAAATCTATGTTTGAAACATTCCCAAATATCCAGTACTTGTCAGTGTTCTCTTTCATAAGAGAATGCGTTACATCTTTAGAGTGTAGTTTAAATACATTTAGAGGAGAACTGGAAATCAGAGCTTGAGATGTCAGTTCAGCACCTCCAGTGTAGTCTTCAACGAATAAGTCTGACACAAATATAACTTCGGTGCCAACAGGCACCGAAACTGTAGAATAACTAAACAAAGATTGAGTATTGAACATACAAATCACCTAAGACTATCTTATCCAGAACTTGTCTGGATGTTCAATGTTTGTTTCATGTTAAATTAAGACGAGGGAACCGAGTCTTAATTTAACTGGATGATCTAGTTAAGATCTAGTTCTTTTTACTAGACTGTATAACAGTCACTTAACTTGTTAAATTAAGACTAGGGAACCGAGTCTTAATTTAATTAATCTTCTTAAGTAAGAGACAGATTTATCTGGATCTTATCTTAAGAAGATCTAGATCTCTGATCTTAAGAGACTAAGTCTAGTATTTAAGTAAAATTAAATATGTCAAGGCTCTCCGGCCCGGAGGGCGATAATCTTAATTTAAGACGAGGGAACCGAGTCTTAAATTTAACTCTCTGATCTTAAATCTTGGATAGATTTATCTAGACAAGATTTAATTAATCAAATTAAGACGAGGGAACCGAGTCTTAATTTAAGATCTCTAGTATCTGATCTAGATCTCTGATCTTAATCTAAGAACGATGCATCCAGTCGTAAAATTAAAAATGTGTACTCTACAAAATAATATTCATCAACGAATCCCTATCCAGATGCTTGTCAAGTACTCTGAGACAACCACACCGAACAGTCATTCTAGACATGTCCAGTCGCTGCAAGAAAAATCTTTGGGTGTTTGATGTAGTTTCACTCATCTATGTGCAAGATTTTTCTCAGGTCACTTGAAGTGAAAGTTTGAATTCAATGGTTTATGCGACAAATCGACAATGATTTCTGTACGTAGTATGAATGGGAGTGTATGTCAGTCATCCGAGTGACCAACTTCTATGTACACACCAGACCTGTTCAAGTGCTCTCGAAAATTCTTTCAGGTTCATGATAGGGAATCTATCAAATAACTGTCAAAAAAATCCTGAGCCCATTCTGTGTCATTCTGTGACAGTTGATTGTTTTTGAACTTTTATTAACAAAAATCAACAACGATAATGTATTACACTGTGTTATCCATACGTAAGTTTAACAAGTTGAGGTCGAGGATGAAAGTGTACAACAAAAAGCCCACGTATTCAGCAAGCAATGACAAATCATCCTCTACGATTCAGAGTGAAGTCGTTGCAACGTTGATGAATGTTCAGGAAAAGTTAAATAATCCTGTTTTCAATGGAGGATTTGAGACTTTGACTCTAAAACTCGAAGGCATTGAAAAAGTTCAACAACAAACACTTGAACAAGTCAGCGATTTGAATAAAACAATTTTCGATCCTGATGAAGGGTTATATTCTAGAATTAAAACTGTGAATCAAGATGTTTCTGAACTGACGTTATGGAAAAAATCAGTTGATGAAAAATCAAAAGAAAATAATCAAAACGTGATTGATGTTAAGTCATTGACTGAATGGAAAAAATCAGTTGATGAAAAAGTCAAAAAATATGATGAAAATCTTTTAGAAGTAACAAAAATCAAAGATTGGAAAGGGAACATTCAAAAGTTTTTTGTATGGATTCTGCCTGCGATTGGATTGTTGTTATTGAAACAAATGTTTGAGTTTATCATTCAACACATTGTCATAAAGTGAACATTGTTGTATGTGATTAATATGTTACACATATGGTCTATCAAGATGTGATTTTTTGTGATGAAATCAATGAAAAAGTTAAAAATGTCACAAACATGTTACGAAATGTTGATCGTAACGTTTGCGAATCTAGTCTTTTGTTAAAAGATGACAAATTGAATTTCATCACAAAAATTTTATCATTATCGAACATTCCTTGGAAAGACAAAACTGAACGTTTGATTTATGATATCATCATTGATCACTGTCAAAAGGCAGAGCGAGCAGGACCCGGGTCGTTCGTTCCCACAGTCCGTCTAATCTTAGAATCGCTTGAAAACAATAAGTTTATTGATGAAAAATCGTTAGATGATGCATTGTCAAAGTCGTATCGACCGACCTTTGAACAAACATTGAACATACTAAAAGAATTTGTCAATAACGATTTTATGTTATCTCTGTTCAAGGATGTTCTACAAATTTCTGGAATTGAAGGTAAAGTCGTCTTTGAATCATCACCAAATGATAACACTGTCGTTGAACTAACTAACGGATTTAATTTTCGAGTAGAATTTCCGTTTCAAGTTTCATTGCAAAAAAAAGACGTAAGAGTTTTAATCATTGATGGAAACATCGAGTCAGTTGGCGAAATTCACAATGTCTTGCAGCGTTCATTAGAAATGAAAGACACTTTGGTGATTGTTGCAAGAGGATTTCACCCAGATGTTGTCAACACGTTAAAAGTTAATTTTCATAGACAAACGTTGTCTGTAATTCCAGTTGTTGTGAAATATGATTTTGATGGAATCAATGAAATCAATGATATTGCAATTACGTCATGTTCTGACGTCATTTCTTCAATGAAAGGTCAACTAATTTCAGCAATCAAGTATGATGAAATAAAAATTGTTCCTTATGTTGAGTGTCAAGGAAAAATTTTGACGATTGTGAATAATTCAGCGATTAAATCAGCAGAAATTCAAGTAAAATCGTTGGTTGAAAAAAGATACGAAGCTTCAGTTGATCAACTTGCGTCATCAATTGATGAAAGAATTAAATCGTTGACGCCAAATTGTGTTCGAGTCAAAATTCCAAAAGATGAAAACTATGTCATGTTTTCAGAAAAGTTTGACACTTGCTCAAGAATCTTAAAATCAATTATTAGGTTTGGGTGCATCAATGTTGATGACACACAATTCTTAAACAAGAATTTTTCTAAGATTACGACAGTTGAATCAGTGTTATCATCTGTGAAATTTGCAAATTGCTGTTGCAAAATGTTGACTGATTCAACTGTGTTTGTGATGAATGTTTAGTTTTTTGCTGGCTGGAATGGTTGAGCGTTTGTAAGTAATTTTGTGAGTTCTGATTTTTGTTCAGGTGTTAGATTTGGAATGATGCCTTTGAATTTTTCGTATTCAGAAGAAACATTTTGAGGCGTTTGTTGTTGCTGAGGTTGCTGAGTTGATTGGGTTTGTTGTGGCTGTTGAGCAGCGTTTTCAACTTCTTTGGCAACATCTTGGCTGATTGTTGTTTGTACTGAACTTGCAGACGTTGCCAAAGCCTGCAATTCTGCGATTGTCATGTTTTCCATCATCTCGTAAACAGCTTCCAACGGTTTATCCAAAAATGGAATGCCTCCATTTCCAAACAATTTTCCAAGTGTTGCAACAACACCAGTTGGTCTTACTGCGTTAAGAAATGCTTCAGCAAATTGTTTTGATTTTGATTGGTCTATGACGTCTTGTATTGGTTTTGTTGTCACATTTTGTTGGTTCTGAGGGACGAACGACTTGATCAGTTGTGGCAACATTTTGAACGCAGCTTTCAGTCCATCAGCAAGTGCAATTGACTTTCCAAGTGGTTGTGTAAATTTTTGTATAACAGCGGTAGTGAGTCCACCACTTAACGATTTTCCTAGTTCGTTTTTAGCTGAAGATACTGCAGTATAAATCATTGGCATCTTTTCTCTTGGAATTAATTTCTCAAGAGCGGCAACGGCGTTTGCCACGTTTTGAACTTGTTTTGCGTCAAGAGCTTCAAGCACAAGATTCACTCTTTTTGTTTCAGCTAACAATTTATTTTTGTATTGATTTTTTAGTGATGACATCATGAACTCCGTGAATGTTATTCTTTCATAATTATGTTGTATTTTAACGTAAAGGAATCAATTCAATGGAAAAGGGTTTTAAACATCTCGTAAAATGTCGATGTATTTTGCCTCAATTTTTAAAAAGCTCAGATCCACCCGTTCACCAATTTTTAGTGTTTTCAATCATTGATGAAGAAACTGATATTGTAAAACAGAAATTTGTTCAATGCAACAATTGTGGAATCATTCATAAAGTAGTTGACATATGTCACTCTGAAATCATGCAAGGAAAAGAAAACTTGTCTTCGTTAGTGACGATAGACGACGTTAAACAATCAATTCCTGAACGATTACAATCTATCCTTGAAGCTCATAATTGTGATCTAGCAACGTATGAGAACGTTTCATGGATCATTGAAAATCAACTTTGGGGTAGTTTTGTGGTGTTGACGAGTGACGTGATTGATGGTTTGAGGCAAGGAAAGATGGTCAGAATAATCTCTGAGTCTCTTTATAAGGTTGACACTTTTACGTTTGAGGAAGTGATTAGAGTGTCAGGAAAGTGATGTTATAAATCGCCTGACAGTGTTTGTAAGTTCAAGTCATGGAACAATTTGGTGAGCTTGAAACTGACAAAAATCTTAAAAAGATCATTACGTGTCGTGAAATTGTAAAATCAATAATGAATTATGGAGTTACACAAGATCAGATACTTCTGATCATTCAATTTTTGGGTTGTGAATTGCATGATCACGAACAAATGGTTGAAATAGTAAGCATGACCAAAGAGTTTCTTAAAGATAAAAATGCTCTATTAATCAAGGAGGAAGTCTGATGGGTCGCTCTACAAAGGTTTCTCAGCCAAACGTTAGCAATGATCATGATCTTGCTGAACCTCAGCCAGAACAACAACTACACTTTCGTGATCGTATGGTTTATCTCTCAGGTGAGATGAATGAAGTGTCAATCACACAGGTGATTGGTGGCATTTTAACTCTTGCAAATGATAACGACAAATTACCAATCACTTTGATTGTTAGTACATACGGTGGTTCTGTTGATGAGATGTTTAGTTTGTATGATGTCATGAAATATGTGCCATGTCCCATTCATACTGTTGGTCTTGGCAAAATTATGTCAGCCGGTGTTTTATTGCTTGCCGCAGGTGAAAAAGGTCATCGTCTCATTGGAGCAAACGCCAGAGTGATGATTCATTCTATGTCTGGTGGAATGCATGGTAACGTTTTTGAGGTTAAAAATAAGTCAGATGAGATGCAACAATTGCAAGAGTCAATTGTTAATTCGTTAGCAGTTGAAACAAAGATGTCAAAACAATCGTTGACAAAAATAATGTCAACAAAACTTGACACATTTTATAATGCACGTGAGTGTGTCAAATTTGGAATTGTTGACAAAATTGTTGGTCAATGATTTTACAGATAGCATACTTGTGTTTTAATACATTCTATGCAAAGTGATTTATTGGTTACGTGGGTTGAGATCAAGAAGTTGGTTGAATTAATTGACCTTGATGTACATAAGAACGCAAATGATAACATAGCAGCAGGCGTCAGAGTAAGAAGGACGATGAGAGTGATCAGAAAAAAGATCACATACTTGATGAGATACTCTCTTGAACGCGATCGATCAATCAGGAAAACTCGTAAAGAGAAGATGAAAGAGAAACGTGCGTTAGAAAAGAAAACGGAAGAATAATAGTTCTTGTCGACCCTAACTGAAAATGTTAGGGTTTGACGTTTAAACAATACTTAACACTAGGAGATTTCATGCCATCAAATCGAAGCGTCTTAGCTGATATCACAGAATTCGGTCTAAATCCACAAGAAAATCATAGACAAGTTTCTGCGTCTGGACGTCTTAAAAGTCAAAAGCAAGAACTTGTTGTTCAAGTTGAAAATAAGAAACTCGTCGAAGAAAAGGTTCTGGAAGTTAAACATGAACAAGTCAAAGTTGAAGAGAAGGTTGTAAGTCAAATCGTTGAATCAACAGAAACAGTTGAAGCTCCGAAAGTCTCAACACCTGTCGTTGAAACACCCGAAGCCTCAAAAGAAGTTAAAAAGCAAGTGGTAAAACCACAAGCTAAAAAGTAAAACTAATCAATATTAGTTATCTTTTTGAAGATCTTTTTTTCTAATTGACAAATTCTCATTCTAGTCAAATTAAACAAACTACCGATATCATGTAATGTTGCGGGTCCGTTTTTAGCAGAGATAATTGCGCAATTATTTTCTGATGTTTTTAAAATCCAATTTTGACATTTTTCTCTTTGGCATGCAATGTTATATTTTTCTTGCATGCCAAAGCACGTTACGCCATCGATTACTGAAAGATGTATTTTGTTATCAGAAGAATTGCTCATGTAATAGAAAATATTGAAAAATTAGTACGTGTATAGAAAACTCGGAAATAAAATCTTTCATTCACCAAAGAGAACATTGTTTGATTTTATCGTACTGTCAAATTGTAAGTGTTATGTTGTGGTTCACCAAGAGTGAAAGCTATAGGAACAAATGAAAAAAACATTCGTTTTAGATACTAACGTGCTTCTTAGCGATACGAATGCATTGCATGCGTTTGATGATAACGATTTAATAATTCCGATGGTTGTTCTTGAAGAACTTGATAACATCAAAAGTCGTCAAGATGAGGTCGGACAAAACGCAAGAACCGTAAGTAGACAACTAGATCAAATGCGTAGTCAAGGAAGTCTCAATGAGGGAATAGCGACTCCTGGAGGAGGGACTCTAAAAATCGTCCCAACCGCAGAAGACGTATTTGCTAAACTTCCAGTTGAGTTAAGAACAAAGTACAAAATTGACAATGTTATCATTGCGTATGCGTACTACAGAACCACATGTCATCTTCCTTGTGTTGTTGTTTCGAATGATATCAACGTTCGTTTGAAATGCGATGCATTGGGTGTTGAAAGTGAAGATTATAAAAAGCTACGTGTTTGTTCTGAAAAAGAACAACTTTATAGTGGCGTTTCAAGAATCACATTATCAACGGAAGAAATTGATAACTTTTACGAAGGAAAGCCTGTAACGCTTTCACCTTTACTTTCTGATCATCCAGAGTTACACCCAAATGAAATTTTGGTGATAAAAGATAAACCAGAAAGCAAGTCTGCACTTGCACGATATATTGATGTTGGTGTGCCGATTCGTAAGATCGAAAACAAAACATCTGTCTTTGGATTGACGCCAAGAAACAAAGAACAACAATTTGCGTTGGACTTGATTTTTGATGATTCAATCAAGTTAGTAACATTGATCGGAAAAGCTGGTGGTGGCAAAACGTTGTTGTCTGTGGCAGCTGGCCTAGAACTTGTTCTTGAAAAGAAGAAATATGATCGACTTGTCATAACTCGACCTGTCCAAGCTGTCGGTAAGGACATCGGATTTTTGCCAGGAACAAAAGAAGAAAAAATGGAGCCATGGATCGCTCCAATTCGAGACAATCTTAATTATTTGTTTAAGAGCGCTGGCAAGAAGTTTCAAAAAGTGTCGAAAGACAATGAATGTACAAAGACATTTAAGAGTGATCCTTATATTGACATGTTATTTGAAAAAGGGATCATTGAAATTGAGGCTGTCACATACATGAGAGGTCGGTCAATTCCAAACTCTTTTATCATTATTGATGAAGCACAAAACTTGTCAATTCATGAATTGAAGACAATTATCACTCGTGTCGGAGATAACACAAAGATCATTCTTACTGGTGATATTGAACAAATTGATAACACACATGTTGACGTTTTCACAAACGGTCTGACATACGCTGTTGAGAAATTCAAAGATTATGGAATTGCTGGGCACGTAACGTTAGTGAAAGGTGAGCGCTCACCACTTGCTACGCTCGCCAGCCAGATACTATGATAGAAAGTTGTAGTGCTTAAAGGAAAAGTAAATTATAAGATTCTACCTGACCCACGGGATAACTTTAATGTTGCTCGTGGGCCAAGTAGTGGGTCGTACCTTGTTTACAAACATATAACTGATGCATTGACAAGTGGTTCTTCTGCAGGCGTCCAATTTGTCACTGGTAGTGTGTTGTCTACTGAAAGTTTTTCAAATTGGTTGTTTTCTATAAACACGCCAACAAATTTTGTTATTTCAGGTACACAAACTATTGATGCATATCGATTTTACAAAATAAGAATAACTACGACTGGATTTCCTTCAGATCATTCTGGCGTTGGATTTTCAGTTGCTAGATTTTCATTATCGTATGACAATGGAGTAACATACCCACTTACAAATCTCATACCGTTAATTTCGGGAACGTCATTTGGCGATGGAATATTTGGTAAATTTCCTGATCAACAGTTTATTGCAGGCACTGAATGGACTGTTTGGTATTCAGTAAATACAAATGCATTCTCAGTATGGAAATTTGCATCAGCATCAATTCCATTTTACGTCGGGTTGTTTCATTTTGGATCACCAGCAAATGCGTACTCTGGTTCAAATTTAACGTTATGGGGTCAAAACAATCCCACTGAAGGTGGGTTAGGAATCGCTGTTGGACAAATGTCTAACGGAGGAAATCCTTGGACTGGTCTATCATCATCTTCATATTGGGACGTAACAAGTAGTGTTTACTTGTGGCCTCGTAGTAACAATCCAGGTGGATTGCACCAAACAAATCGTAACAATTTGATGCCTTTGTTGTTAAGATCTGATGTTAGAAATTTTGGTGTTTCTGGGCATTGTTTGTTTGATGAAAATAATCTAGCAATTTTAAATGATGTTGGCAGTGATAATTCATATGATTTTTTCTATTTTGGAAAATCTATGATTTACACTGGTTCTGGCGTTCAATATTCACATGGTGATTACACGTATTTGTGCGCAAATAAATTTTCTGCTGGTTGGATTTTTGAACATCTAGATTTGGGATTTGGTGTTGGTCTATATAGTACGTTGAATCCACCTGTTTATGGAAGTATCAGTGGTTCAACAATACTTGAAGGTGGCCTCGCTGTCTTTTCAGGTTCTTTAAAATCGGATACATTACGACAAAAGTCTGGCGTTAAAGGTTTTGTTTTTGATTTGCCAGCTGGTCTTTTTTATAGATCGTATTATGAAGATTTTAATACACCATATTGGCCGAATTCTATGTTTGGTTCTTCAGGAACACCAAGAATTGATGTGTGGTCTCCTAGCATTATTGCATGGGAATATCCAAAATGTTTTGGTACGATTGGATATGTTAATTGGTGGGGTGCCGCCATGCAAGTTAATACGCTTGATTCGACTCCAGATTTTAGCAGAGCTGCCTTTGGTAATTCAGTAAAATACACTATAAAAGCAATTCTTCCATGGTCAACTGTTTCACCATCAACAGGAACATTGCAGGGAGTAAAATTGTGAAATGCGAAAATTTGCTGGTTCTGTAAATCATAGATTTTATCCTGATGACTTTCAAGCAACATCAATGTTCGTTGCTGCATATAAATTTTTGTCAGGCTCAAATTGTAAAGAATTGGGTATTAATTTAGTTGCGTATAACACTGGTTCTATTGTGAGTGGTGCATTAAATTACCCAAATTATTATTCTGGATCTGTTTTGCAGAGTTCTGTAGGTTCAAATGCTTGGGCATGTTTTAGATTTTCATCTGCTACAAATCCATTTTATGTGTTAATTCAAAGTTCAGAACCTTCTGTTTCATTTGGAACGTCACCAGGTAATCCTGCGACAACGCCAATTGCATCATCAAATGGAATGTTTGCATTTGCTGGAGCTGCTCTGGAAGACGGTGGCAATGCATGGAACGGAACTTCTTTTGCAAATGGCAATGATGTAAAAGGTAATCCTGTATGGAACACTTCATCATATTGCTTTCCACGACAAAATAATCTTGGCGGCGCAAGTACTTCAACAAAGCAAGCAATGATGTCTGTGAAGGTAGATGCAAATGTAAACACTCAACCAACGTCTTGGTATGGAATTCATGATGTTGGTGTACATTTTATTGCAGATCAAAACAATTTTGCAATTTTTCATGAACTAGGTTCTGGAATTAGAATGCATTATTTCCATTGGATTGGTAAATACAATGGTGTTGCGTCAAATAGTAGTCCACTTACGTTAGCGGCAATTAGCAATGTATCAATATCATTCTGCAATTCTCTTGCCGCTATGTCTGAAATTTATGACAATGGCGGAGGCAACGCTGTGTCAAATGGTTTGTATGGTGGAATTAATGGTTTGGGTTTTTCGGCTTGGGGCGGCGATGGTGGCATAGCATTTAAAAGTGGGAGCACTGGGTTAGTAAAAACGATGAACGTTGATTGGTACATGATGGCAAAAAATTGGAACGCACACCCAAATTTAGTTGCAAATAAACCAATGTCAACGTTTAATCCTGCAAATGTATTTTTGTTAGTGGCTGAATCACCATATTATGGCGTCGCTGGATTTGTTGATTTCTTTAAATTTGTCAGTGAAGTCCCTTCGCAATCAACCTTTAACAATGGTAAATGGGCATTCCTTCCAGGAGGTAGTGTCATTGATATGTCAACTCCTGAATCTCATCCAGGAATAGTAATACCTTGGGATTCAAGTGCAAAATCTCCAGGAACGTATTTTGGTAAAGAAGGCGTTCAATTCATCAGGAGTGAATAATGCCAATACAAACAACGTATGCAATTTTAGCAGATGTTTATATCGATGGAAATGCAAGCGAAAATTACACAGGATTCAACGGTTATCAAGAATTAAATGAATCGTTTATTTCGTTACATAATTTTTTGACAGGTTCAGAATGTGTTTCTTTAGGAATAACTAGAATTGCGTCTAATTTTGGATTTAATGGTTCTGGAATGGGATATTGGGACTCTTCCACGCCAGCTGGAGAGAATGCTTGGGCATGTTTTAAATTTGCAAGTGCGTCTGTTCCTTTTTGCATGTTAGTTCAATATTCTGGTCGATTACAATTTGGTAGTTCTCCTGGAAATCCTGGATCGATTTCAGACTCTTCTAGAGTTGGGTTAGCTTTTTCATTTGCATTTACAAATGATTTATCGTCTCCTTGGCGTGGCACAACATTTAATAATGGGTTAGACGTTAAATCAACACCAGTGTGGGAAGGTGATAGCTCAAATTTAATGTGTTTTCCGAGAGTTATCAGTTATGGTGGTGAAGATGATTCAACTAAGTCTGGAATGGTGAGTCTTGCAACTGTTACTGGATTTGAAGCGAGTTATAATAATGGAAACAACGAATACTTTTATTCGAAACGTGGAATCTTTCATTATGTTGTTTCAAAAGATCAATTTATAGGTGTTTTTGATATCGGTGGTATGGGTATTATGAGTGTTGTTTACTTTGGAAAATATGACAAGTTATCAAATATAACAGGTAACACAGAACCGTATTGCATGTTATGCATAAATGATTGTAAGTTGAATTATTCAAGCTTAGGCCAATCAGCACCATTTGGATCAAAACAACTTATTAATTCAATAATGCAAACAGATCCACGCACAGGTAAATCTGGTAATGCGTCTGTAAACGGCGGTGTTGTAAATTCAAATAGAAATTCAGTCGGTTCATTGATGACAGGATACATCGGATATGCTTCTGGAACTCAAGTTGCAACGTCATTTCCAACGTCAATTGGAGAAGGTAATTCACGAATGTATCATAACACTTCAATTAATAACGGGTGTATTGAGATGATGAAAATTCCTATAGGATGGCAGGAAAAGTTTACAAATTCATCTTCAGAATTCTACCCAATTCCACCTATTACGTTAGGAAAGCTATCTTTTATTAGAGGTGTTAGTTCTGTGCCAACAAATGCTAAATTATCAAAAGGTAAATGGCTAGTGATTGGGCCAGCATTTGGACCTTCATATAAATATGCAATTCCATGGTCACCTAGTTATAAAGGTCCGTATTACACAAACACTCGCGAAGGTGTTAAAATGTTAGAGACACAGAATTTGTAGGAAACTTACATGACTATACATGGTTCAATCGATCATAGAATTTTGGGTGGTGGCAGCGTAAACACTCAAATTCCTATCAGCGAAGCGTTTTCAGCGTTATGTAATTTTCTAACCAGTACTTACGCTATTGATTCTGGTGTCGAAAGAATTGCGTATCATACAGGTTCAACTGGAACTGGTCTTAACTGGTGGGATATGCCAAATCCTGTTGGAAATAATGCATGGGCAGTTTATAGATTTGCTTCAGCATCAGTTCCGTTTTATATGATGACTCAGTGGAGCAATGGAACGTTTGGTACAGGTTCAGGCGCACCAGGCGTTTTAATGGGTTCTAACACAAACTGGCAAGATCCAAACGGTGGAGGAATAGGATTTAGTATTGCAGTTCGTGAAGACGGCGGCAATCCATGGAATGGCACCACAAACAATAATGGCAGAGACACAAAAGGAACACCTGTATGGATCGATGGTGGATCTAGATTGTTTGTATTTCCAAGAAGTAACAACGCTGGTGGCAATCATTTCACAAACAAAGAGAATTGCATTGGATTTTTATACAACAAGACTGGCGATGCAGCTTCTATAAAGTATTCTGGCGCCAGAATTCACTATCTACTTGATGAAAACAATTTTTTGGCTTTAGGTGACATAAACTACGATGGTTCGTATACGATGTTTTATTACGGTAAATACGATCGTAGACCTGACATAACTTCAAGTTTACCACCACATGTTTGTATTTCAACTGCTGATCAAGTGAACACACCATTACCCCAGTATGGTGTCTCGATTATTTATGGGTCAACATCAGGTAGTAACCCAACTCAAGAAGGAGGAGTTATCTACCCCCTTCCAGGGGCACCAGGTGTTCCATATGGTGTTAGAGGTTGTAGTCTTGATCTGATGCCAAACTTTTTGGGTGATCAACGTTTTCATCCTAACTCTGGTTTTTACGAAGCAAGATACGACACATATCCTATGATGGTTGGATTGAACGAAGCACCGACATTTGGATTTTTAGGAAGAATGAGTTTTTTTCATATGTGTTTTGGTCTTCCGTCACATGCAACTGACGTAAATCGTTTACGTGCTGTGTTTGGAAATGCAACTCATGCAACAATTAAAATGGTTGTTCCTTGGGATGGCACGTCATCGCCTGGTCAGAGTGCAGATCGATACGGAAGACAATTTTAATTGAATGGCAACGTTTTTAGCATTCGATGTTGGTGTTGTTGCCATTAATTCAACTGGAAGTTTTCACCCAGAAACACCAACATATGATGTCGTTGATTATGAATTAGATCCCAGTTGCTCTGGATCGTTTGTTTCACATGGTCCAATCAATAAAGTTGAAAATGGGTTTACATTCAATGATGTGTCTACTGAATTTGAACATTTTCAAAATCTAACGCAGTTTCAAATTAACGAATCACCTGTGACGTATGAATTAATATGGTTACCACAACCAGAAGAAACGTATGTGTTAGAACCTACACGTTTTAGAAAAACCTACACGTTTTTTAGACAAAGAAGCAGACAGAAAAAATGACGGTTTCAACACTGGATTTTTTGATTAAATCAAATATTACTGCGTCACTCGACGCATTTGTGACAGTTCATGATTTTTTCTATTATAATTCAGCGTCACTCGGAACAAAACGAATTTCATGCAATTATGGAACAAGTGGTTCTGGAATGAACTATCGTGGTTCTTCTAATTCTGTTGGAAACAATTGTTGGGCAGTCTTTAATTTTGAAGATGCAAAGTTGCCGTTTTCTGTGCTGATTCAAGCAGCAACTGGTTCAAATTTTCCTATTGGAGACGGTCCTGGTTTTCCTGCTATGTTATGGGGGAATAACGCAGTTTCTGGTGTTAACAATTATCATGCATTAAGTGGAGGTCTTGGGATTGCTATTGCTTTGCGTCTTGACAAAGAATCACCTTGGGCAGGGACAACAAACAACGATGGATATGATATTAAATTTGCAAAAAATGACATAAACGTGTCAGAGGTTTGGAAGGGTGATTCTTCACAACTATATGTTTGGCCCAGAAGCAACAGTTGGAATGGAATGCATCAACAACGTCGTGAAAATTTAATGCAATTAGTGTCTCAAAACAAGTTAAATCTTGTGTCAGACAATTATTTTTCTATTTTTGGTTCTAGTGATGAAATTTCATTTTATGGTAATGATGCGTTCTCATGGTATGGGTTCACGTTCGGTCCAATTGAACGACATGAATCTTCTGTCAATAAGAAAGTGACAATTTATGGGTGTATCAATAAACCTAAACAAGCACAAAACAATAATGCAGAAGATATATTTCCTCTTCCACAAATAGTTGACGTTCCAAAATTTGTTTGGGGTAGCATCAGTGGTTCGTCAGACTCGGAAGGTGGAGTGATGTCACCATTCAAGAACGGTGGTGTTAGAGGATTTGTTTTAGATGTGCCGCAATTGATGATGTCAGATGTTAGATTCCATCCCAACACTTGTTATGTCACTTCTACATTTGATCTTTTGTATCCACACGTTGTAGCATTTGAATCACCTCGATTTTATGGAAGTTTGGGATTTTTTAAAACGTATCAGTTATGTTATAACGTTCCTCAAAACACGTTGTCTGATGGATTACTTGTCTTGAGTGGGAACGGAATATCGGGTTCAATTAAAACAGTGATACCTTGGTCTGGTTCACTTCCTAGATCTGGTTTAACTAGAACTGGCAGGAAAATTCAATGACTTTGATTGGATCGGTTGATCATTACATTTATCCGACACAAAATGTGATGAATGAATGTTATGTTGGAATTTTTAATTTTTTGTCAAGTTCAAATGCACGAACAGTTGGCATTAAGTTAATTGCGTATAGTTCTGGATCATCACCTGGAACTGGCAGTGGTTATTGGGACGAATCAAAACGTTTTGGAAACAATGCTTGGAGCGTTTTTTGTTTTTCTTCAGCAACTGTTCCATTTTATGTGCATTTTCAATATTCAGAAAAACCTGGACAATTTGGTATAACTCCAGGATCACCAGCCCTGATTGCAGCAAATTCTAATGCACCTCGTGGTGTTTTAGGTTGGCAAGTGGCATTTTTAGATAATGGTGGTAATCCTTGGAACGGTTCAAGTGGATCAAACATTGGATCGGACGTAAAAAGATCACCAGTTTGGACATCAGGCTCATCAACGTTATTTGTATTTCCCAGATCAAATGCTACTGGAGGATTGCATTCTACGTTACGTGAAAATATGACACCAATGTTTGCCATGCAATCAAACATAGAAAATGTGTCAAATTTATACAATCAAGGAGCAAGATTTCATCTTGTGGCTGATAAGGAAAATTTTTTGATGATGTCATCGCCAGGCACACAAGATTTTTATTTGCCTTGTTTTTTTGGTAAATATTCAGTGCCCTCTAATGGCCCTAGAAATAATCATCCTTATTTGATGATGTGTTCTGTATCAAATCCTGACATAAAATCTGTGTTCAATCTAGCTAGTTTGTTTGGTTCACCTAATGGAAATCAAAAGTTCGACACTGGTGGCAACACTACTGGATACGACGGTGGAGTGTCATTTAAAGGAGCAGTTGCAGGATCTGGTGTTTTTTCATATAATCTTGATGTTTATGCATCGACGTTTATTAGTCAATTGCAACCTAATGCATTCATAAGTGAAGAACCACAATTTGACGTTAGATCGATAAATGTTTTAGTAAACGACGGAACGTTACGAGGATTTTTAGGGAAAATTGATTTTTTTGGAATTTCGCAAGGTTTAGGAACAAATTCTTTAAGCGATGATAAGTGTTGGCTTGCACTTGGTGGTTCTAATGATTCAATATCACAAACATATTCTGGTTATATGTATGAAAACTTTATGCAATGGGTGATTCCTTGGGATTCTATGACACAGGTTGGTGAGTGTTTTCATCGTGAAGGCCGACAATGGAAACGTTAAAACCACGATATTTTGGTGCAATTGATTGTCATATTGACGGTGGAGGATATAACGTTGATTCTTCACGATACAAATTTTACGCAGCAAATGAAGTTTTTATTTCACTTTTTAATGTGTTGAATAGTGATGATGCAAAATTATTTGGAATTGAACGAATAGCATACAACACTGGATCGAATTTAACAAGTAAATGTATTGGAATGGATTACTGGGACTCTTCAACGCCAGCGGGCGAAAATGCCTGGGCAACTTTTATGTTTAAAAGTGCGTCTGTTCCATTTTATGTGCATATGCAAGCGTCTGGTCATCATAGATTCGGTAGTGGCAGTTATTATGCTACGATGAGTAATCAAATTGAAAACGGTCTTGGATTATCATTTGCTCTGAGATTTGATAAACATTGTCCATGGACGGGAACAACCTTAAATCAAGGTAGAGATGATAAAGGTTTGTCAGGAACGATGTGGTATATCGATGAATCTACGATTTTTCCAAGGACAAACTCAGAATTTGGCGTTCATAGCGCTGATGGAAATGCGATGATTCAACTTGTGTCAGCTGATGCTTTGACGTCAAATCCAAAATTTAGTGTTTCATCTGGATACGTGAATACAACATACACAAAAAACAGCAGAGCACACTTTGTGTTTGATTATGAGAATTTTTTTGCTGCAGTTGATGTAGGCAACATCGGTGCGTTTAATTTTGTGTACTTTGGCAAGTATTCGCATAAACTGAAAAATGATGTTTATCGTGCGCCATATGTTTGCTTTGCACAAAGTGTGTGTGAAGATAATTGTGTTGATGGAAATTCCATAGGATACTACGCCAATCCAAATTTTCCATTAGGTTCAATCAATTTAGCAAATTTACAATACGATGGTCAAAGTAGTTCTCCTAAAATCTGGACAAATGGTGGGATTGTTGATCCACAATCAAAAAAAGTTGTTGGTGTTGCAATTGACACAATGTCATACATGATGAACACGTCCAGTATTCCAGATCTCATAAACAGACATCAACCTTCGACTTCAGGTGAATATGCAATGTTCAATATTCCTGTGATGTTGCTTGAAGCCAGCGGTGCCGCTGGCGGCAATGATATTTCACTGTATAAACGATGGCATTTAGCAGGAGAGATAACATTTGTCAAGTTTGTATCAGGTATTTCAACAAATGCAACAATTAACAGTGGAACGTTTTGTGTGTTAGGTCCGACACAACGGAATGCTATAAAATTAGCCGTGCCCTGGTCGCCATCGTATAAAGGCATGGGAAAATCACTGTCACGAGATGGTCACAGGTTTATCAAATATGGGTTTTAGTGCATTAATATTTAGTCCATATCAAGTTACTGGATCAATTTCTAGAAACTCTCCTGACTTTAGGGGATGTGAAATTAGCGTCATGGTTGATGATGATTTTGGATTTTCAATGGCAGGTTTTGCTGATGTCACAAAGTTTTTTGACTTGCCAGTTCCAGAATTCATTCCATCACCTCCTGGGATTGAATATAATTTAGACCCAAACAGGTATCGCAAAATTTATACACATATGTTGCAAAAACCCAAAAAGGTTTGAAACATGTAGAATGGCATAGTTAACAATTATGAGTGGAATACTCAATAATCGACAAAGAATTCTTGACTCAATTGTGACCTATGAAGGTCGCCGTCAGATGTCAACAGGTAAATTCGTTGCAAAATACGTGACATTTTCTGATTGCGCAACGTTTTATGAAGCAGATGTTGTTAGTGGATCAAGTGACGCGTCAAATCGATTGTTTTTTGAATGTTGTAATTTGCCTCAAGATCAAATAACGTTTGAAACTGATGATGCTGGCAAATTACAACCGTTTAAAAATCAAGAGGGAATTACAGTTTACAATGGTTTGATCTTTAGTGGTTCAGACACAAACGCACAAACACTTATTGGTGAAGAATTTGCTAGCACAGCAGATTCTTTATTGGGTTCAACGTTATCAAGCTTTAGAAATCTTCAAACGATTGGAACTGTTGATTCAATTTTTGAGGATGAACAGTTTTTGTTAAGTGATTTGAATGTCAATTTCAAAATAACAAATGACAATCCCATCAAAGATGTTAGTTTGCAAAATGCAAACATTAATGAACTAGATAGTTTTTTTAACGATCCTTGTTTATCAAGGTTGCCAAATTTTCAATATCTCCCGCCAATCAATTTGTTGCCTAAAAACGTTGAAATAACTAACGTTGATGCTATAGAAAATTATCGACTTGGAAGTTATTCTAGATTGGGGTCTGACAAACAACTTCAGTATAATGAGATTGAAAAACAAGTTTTGATTTCACAAAACAAGGGAAATTTATCACAAATAACGTTTGATCCTACAAGCATAGAGAATAACATAGCGTGTCAAATTTTTGAATTATCGAATAATCAAATATCAAAACTTGATGTAATTGATTTTGGTAAATTCAAATCTGATGATCCTAGAAACTCAGATAAACATGTTTTGTTTGCAGGTAAAGTTTTTGTTGATGATTTTGGTTCTCATACATTTGTAAAGATTTTTACGATAATTTTTGAGTGAAACATGTTTGTAAATTTACCGCAGTATAACAATTACGTGTCAATCCCAGACAACTTTTTTTCTATTGTCAACATCAATGACAACGATGATATTACGATTGAAGTTGATTATAAGATCAATCAGTCTGATGTTATACAAAAAAATGCCTTGACAGTCAGAGTTTCAGCTGTCACAAAGGTGATTCAAACTCAGAACATTCTTTATGGTAAACTATCATCTCAATCACCGTCAAATATCGTAAAAAACATTTTAAACATGGCGGCAAATGCCAGAGCCGCCATTAAAAACAATGAATTGTCAGTGATTGCATCGACGATTAGTGATAACACAAAGAAAATTAACAATGAAATTGTTGGAGACGTTTTAAGAAAAAAGCCATTAAGAGAAATTTCATCGTTAGTAAAACGTAAGTTAGTCATCAAATCAACTGATGAGCTAAAAAATGAAAATGATCCACAACCTGTTTTGCAAGTTAATTTAAAAGACGTTGTTGATTCACCAACACCAATAAAACATTTAGTTCAAAGTGCTATTTTACGAGGAATAGATCCTTCACATGTTTATGAAACTCGTGATCAGACGTTGACAACATATGAATCAACGAATGGAACTCAACGATTCGTTGCTGGAAAGCGCTTTGATGATATTATTGATCTTAACGCAAGTTCTTACTTTAGTAAGGTGACTGTACCTTCTACTATATTTGACACAACGTCAACACAAAACATGATTGACAACAAGAATATTCTAACGTATTCTAGCGTTGTAAATGATCAAATATCAATAACGACAAGTCTTAAATTGTTGTCGTCATTACTAAAAGACAGTTCAGGACAATTCAAACAATTGTTTATTAAGTTTGAACTATTGAACAACGTCGGCATCATTGTTCAAACAATTCAAAAAGAAATTGAACTGACAAAATTCATAGACGTATACAATACGCCAATAATACCACCGAGCGTTAATTTTGCAAAGTATGAATCATCAACTAAAGCAAACTTACAAATAAAACAAAATGATCATGCAGCAAAATCGATAAAAATATATCGTAAAAACTTTTCGTATGTAACTAACGATAATGATGATTATGTGTTTGTTGGTGACTATAGTCTTGAAAAACATGCGGGAATACTGACGATCCCAGTTGACATTTCAAGTAAAAATTCAACGATTTATCGTGTTGTGTCAGTCGGCCCTGATGCTGTGATCAGCTCTGAATATACAAACGTGGTGATTCCACCGAGACTAGTTCAAAATAGAATATCGTTCGTTTCATTGACGACCAAAATTGTTGATAATGGTATCTCTGTTGAGATGAGAGATGTTCCTGTCAACATTGTTTCAGTTAGCGTGTTAAGACGTAATCGTACACTGTTTGATAGAGAGTATTCTGTTGTAGGTGATACACTACAAATTAATTCAAATGATTCAAATGCAACATACGTTGTTGTCGATTCAAATGTTAAAAAAGAACATTGTTACGAGTATGTTTGTAAGTTGATTTACAAAAATGGTTTATGCGCTCGGTCTGGAAATTCAATAATTGAATATGTTCCAATACAATCAAATGCAATTGAAACAAAAATTGAAAATTTACAAATCATATATGATGCAAACGTTATTGATGTAAGATTTAGTGTTTCATCAACAATCAATGAATCAGATCTAGATGTTGTGAAAACGTTACTTGAAAAACAAAATTTGATAGATTTGTTTTCTGATGAAATGTTGAACGATAGAGAGAAGTTACAGAAGTTGTTAGCGTATCAAGTATCTAGGACAAATCTTACGACTGGTCAAACTGAAGATTTTGGTATTTTGACAGGTGGCGAATTTTCAGATTTGAGATATAGAAATTTGAATAACGTTTCAGAATTACGTATTGATCACAAATACAGATACGAAGTGACGTCATTAATTCGATCTGCGGAAACGATGATTGAAACGTTTGTTAAAAATGCAATTGATCCAACGACAAAAAAGCCATACACTTACAGTCCATTTAAATTCTTGCATCCGATAACACTAACAAGAGGAAACTTAACGACGCCTCAAACGTTAAGTTCTCACTATCCAAAACAGCAGATGAGTTTTGGAAATGTCGGAAATACCATATCGACAGATGTAGAATTTTCAATTGACAATACATACATGATTGATGCTTCTGTTGAAGAGTTTACAAAAAATGTAAACGTAATCAAATGGAAGATTAACGGATCATCATATAAAATTGATCATTTTGTGATTGCAATTGAATTTGCAGGACAAAGAAAAATTGTTGGCAAGTCTCATGCATTTTTTGATCGTAAAAACTTTCATTTTATACATAAAATTTCTCATCATGATATTGGTGAAGTTTTTTATGTGATAACACCTGTTTTTATTGATTACAACGTCGGTCTTGAAGTTAGAACAAACTCTGTTGTTTTGGGTGATTAAATGAGCTATAAAATCTCTGATCTTGAATTTGGTAAAATAGTTCAGCAACCAAAACCGATGACGCAACAGGTCGAAGTTGCAATTTCAGATCAAAAATCTGCTAATTTTAAACCGGTTCTTAGCACGTTGCCTGTTCAAAAAATTACTGATTTATCATTTTTAGATTACGTCTATAATTTGTCTCATCAAGCAAATTTGTTAATGCCATCCTTTTTAAAAAAGGTTGAAGCATCAAAATTTATAGACACCAGATCAATAAGAAAAATCGTTCCATCAAACAATCGGTATACTACGTATGAACAATTGTCAGGAATATCAAAGGTTCGACCTGAAACGTTATTGGTAACAACGTTTAAACCGATGTATGACTTTACGTTTGATAAAAACGTTTCGTCAGCCCAAAGATTTGCACAAGTTCAAGCGTCCGGGTTAAATTCAACTGGTGAGTTCATTAATGCTCAAATTCAATTGATGAATCTAAGAGCCGAAGCATTTACTAAACTAATCAAGGATTTACAGGACGATCAAGAAATTGCTGAACGTCTTGTAGAAAAACAGCAACAATTTAGTTCACATATTGCTACTGTTCAAAGTCAAGTTGATTATCTGTATGATGTTTTGTCAAAGATCGATAATTTACGAGATGTGTTTCAATTTAAAAATGACAAATTTTTAGTCACTCCATCTAGAGTGATGTTTGATTTTTTCAAAGACGCACCTGTAACAATTAAATCTGATATCAACACGAGATATGGAGACTTGTCGTTTTATCAAGTCTTACAAAGATATGGGTATTCATCTGAAAATGTGACAGCGTTTTCAGATACAAAAGTGTTTTTACAATCTCTATATGAGCTAAAAACAATTTTAGTTGACTATTCCAACAACTTACTTGAACTGGATTTGCTAAAGCAACGTAATGATTTTAGTCAAACCAGCTTGAATCGTCATAGAACGACTCCAGGAATAAGTCAACGTATGTCAACGATGTTGACTGTTAGTTTGAATGATTTGAAACGATTGAAACCAGATTCTGTGTTAGAAGCTCAATCAATGATTAGAACGTTGTTTGATGATTTGCAAAACTTGACTAAACTTCAAAGTGACGATTCAAAAATATCTTTGTTGATTCATCATTTGTCACATGAATACAAGTTGTCATCAGCAATAAAATCGCAATCTTATCAATCATCGTTACAATCAACGTACAATTATCAAATTGAGGATCGAGCAAGCAATCATAGTCTAATTGATGTCATAATTGGAAACGTTGGAAACGATATCATAGATCGTCCTGCAGAATCATCTGTGAATTCATTAACTTCAATTGCAAGAAAGAATGTTGATAATTCACTTGTTTTGTCGTTTGAAAATGACTACATTGACTACAACAATTCAACGTACACACCTGGCTCTGAGTTTTATGTTGAAAAAATTTTAGACGTTACAGAAAACGGTTACAACATCTCTAATTTGTCAACGTTTTTAAATGATTGTGGAAATCAAATTTTACGTTTGATAAACAACATCATGTCTTTACGTTTGATTGGGAAAGAATCAACTCAAAATTCTACAATTGATGCTGATATGCTTGATGGTAACAAACTGTTTAATAAAATCAAGTTGTTTTTAATCAACAAGAATAAAAATTCTATTGAAGAAACAACAATGACGTCAATCATGCCAGCTGTGTTGAACAAAGCAAACAATGATTCAGCTTTGAAATCATTGTTATTCTTGTATGTCGTGACTAGAACGTATTCTTCAAAAAATCCTCATGCAGCAGCCACGATAGACAAGTTGATAAAAACAATTGTTGACAGAATTGATTCTACGTTGGGAAATGATTTGAGATCAATTTCACAAATCACATCAACGACACAAAATTCAAATCAACAATTTGACAACACTGTTTCAAAAATATCTCTTGTTTATAGTTTTAAGCAAATTGATACGTTTTTGAAATCGTTTTTTGCTGTCATCAATAACATATATGAACAATACACTATGTCAGCAATGACAAGTCAAAATTCAGATGTGAGTTACACTCAATTTTCTCACATACAAGACACTGTATTGTTAGCAACTATTTTTGAGTGCGTTTTGTCATGTGTCAATCGATTTGTGCCAAAAACATTTGTTGGAAAACTGTCAAACAAATCATCAGCAAGTGTTGGTATGGATTTCTATTCAATAAAGTCTACGAATGTCGTGAATAGAAATTCAATTGCAACAATTAGTTCTAAGTTGCAATATGAACAAGATTCTTTAATTCAACTGTTATTTGTGATTTTGCATTCTCTTAAACAAGTAAGAGATGCTTCTGAAAATACGATAAATTTGTTGCAATCAAAACAAAGCATTGCAACTTTGAATGAAATCTTAACTGTTTTAGGTGACAAGACGTTATTATCACTTTTGATAAATGAACAACAAATCTACATTGCAAAATCTGCAATTGATGATATTAGCAAAAAATTGTCATCAGCAAATGAAAGTTCGTTGTTAGAGCATGCAGAATTGAACGAGTTCAATGACGGCGCAAGAGACGATCTGTCATTATTAGACGATTCTTTGATAACTAAAGAATCACGTAAAGCGTTATTTTCTTTTTTTGGACATGATTCATTTTCAAAAATCAGAGGAAACAATATTAGACTTTTGTCTATTGGGATTCCATCAGGATTTAGCAAAAATCTAAAAGAAAAAATATCAGTTGATAAAAACATGAAATCAACATTGATGATGTCAAATAAGCAAAAAGATATCATCAAGATCAATGTTTGGAAAGTAGATGCAGAACACCAAGATATCGTCTTTAGACCACAATCGTTTCTTTTTGAATTGAGTAGGTTTGTTTTACGAAATCATGAAATGATAAAAACGTTGACAGTGAATGCAACGTTAGACCAAGTGATAAATTCAATACCTACACGAGATTACTCAATCAATTCAGATAAAATGGTTTCTGATGAAGTCGCAGGTAGCCAAGCAAAGATTTACACAAGTGAAGAATATTCATTTTTGTCAACAAACGAAAAGAAATCACTGATATACAATCATATCGCAAGTCATATGTTTGAGTTGTATATCAAGTTGTTGACAGGCATTTCTGTGTCTGAAAATGATTTTTACGTTGAAGAACCTACGTTTCAAAAAACAATTGATCCGTTTATTTCTAAGGAACTAATTGATCAAAGGTTCTCAAAGATTTTCAATGAAACTGTTACAAATGCAACACAAGAAGATATTTCAAAATGGTTTTCATCGAAACCTATTTGGGCTTCATATGGTAATAGCGTAACACTCGAATCTTTTGACACGTTATCAATGTCAAAACAATTGCAAACGTTATTTGGAATTCACTTAATAAACGATTTCTCAAGATCTTCTACGAGTTTTGTAAGTGAAATTGCTGAGTCTAAAAAATTGCTTTCACCAAAAATGTTTGACAGAATTTTCAATATTGCAGTTGACCCAGATGATTTTGAAATTGACATCACAGAAACTCTAAAAAGTCCAGCAGGAAAAGAATCTTTTAATCAATTACTTAATGAAGGCACGATTGTACCGATCAACAATCAAACGTCTGTTTATTTGAACAATTCATATCAAGATGTTAAATACAAATTACGAAACAGAAACGTTGATGAAAATGATTTACTCTTTGAGAAGTATTTCGTTACGTTACAAACTGTTTTAGATACGGTGATTTGATGAGTGTATCATTACCTTCAAAAGAAGTAATCATTATTGACGTTCCTGAGATTAGAAATTTTCAAGCTAAGTTTCAATACAATTTTCACGTTCCAGAAGAAGGTGTTGACAAATACGATAATTCTGCTTATAGGTTTGTTGTAAAAAAACCAACAGATCAGTTTGATGCAAAATACATCGACTATCTAAATTCTAGAGTTCCACGTTTCGTTAGATTGTCTTGGACACCAGCAATACTGTTTTCACAAAACACAGAATTGTCAACAGAGCAACTAAAGAGAGACATGTGTTCAAGAGGCAATGACTTACCTGTCAATTACATCAAGAACAATCTTTCAAAAGTATTGAATGAAGATGCATTTTCAGCAGGAGGATTTACTAGCGTAAACCTAAATGATCAAAGCATTGATAGCAAATTGTTTAATATGATTTCTGGTACTGCAGTTTTTTTAAATGAAAATAAGCCAAAATACGAAGCACAAACAAATAAAAAACTAGCTAGAGAAACAAATGCAATTACTTCGCAAGAGGTTCAATATGACTTTTTGTCAAAGTTTTTAGTTCAACCTTCTGAAGATAATGTGTTTTTTTATGAAAATGAAACAAATCGTATTCGTAATGAATCAGTCAATAAACTGAAAAATGTTTACATCAACGTTCAGATAAACAATAAGTTCATCAACAAAATGGTTAACAATGCAATTGTGAATCCATTTTCTACGTATAGTAGTGATTACGTGTCATTACATCAAGTGTCAAAGACAATACAACAGAATGCAATAGCTAGAACTCAAACAGACATGATCAATGATGACTATAAGACAAAAATTGATTATGTTAGTCTTGACGTTTTAAAGAGTAGCACGTCAACTGTAACATCAAACGCTAGAATAGTTGGATATATCATTGACAGAGTTGAAATTTTACAAAATGGTAGTTACAACGAATTAGAACCGATTGTTATTGAAAATCCGTATGTTAGTACGTCAATAGATTACAAAGTAAAATACTATGCGACGTATCAATATTCTGTAAGGTCCGTAGCAGAATTTACAGTTCCAGCGATAGTTGATGAAACGAATGAACTTGTCGTGGCAAAAATGCTTGTAAGTTCAAGACCGTCCAATCCGATTAGAATCAATTGTCATGAGAATGTACCTCCACCTTGGCCAACAGATTTCAATCAACACTGGGATTTTGTTTCTAAAAAACTTGTTTTGACTTGGTCGTTTCCTCCTAATTCACAACGTGACATTAAGAAATTTCAAGTTTTTCGTCGATCGTCAATAACAGAACCGTTTCAATTGATTAGAGAATTTGATTTTGATGATTCTATAGTTCGAGCAATAAACAATGAAATGCCAAATCCATCTGTGGTAACAAGATACGTTGATGATGAAAAAAGAGAAATCATAGAACCACGTCTTATTTTTTTAGATGACGATTTTACAAAAGATTCAAAATACATTTATGCGTTATGTTCTGTAGATGCTCACTGTTTGACATCAAATTATTCAGAACAGGTTGAAGTGACGTTTGATAGGTTTAAAAACAAACTCAACAAGAAACGTATTTCTAATGGTGGCTCTCCGAAAGCCTATCCTAATTTACGTTTGTTGACAGAAACGTTTGTTGATTTAGTACTTGACAAAAATCATAAGTCAGTGAAAATTGCATTCACTCCTGAACACTTATCTGTCACAGATTCAAAAAATCGTGATTTAGGTTTGCTTGCAGTGACAAAAAATGTTGGAAAATACAAATTTCAGTTTATCAATCTTGATTTACAAAAGGAACAAATGCTAGAATTGACAATAGATGATTTACGGACGCCAGATATGTTAAAATCATCTAGGTAACTGTTATGCTGATTTTTGTAATTGCAAGAGTTTTTTGCTTTATTTTTGGTCATACGTGGTTGAAAGTATATGATATTGAAAACGTTGCCAGACATCAATTGTGTTCAAAATGCATGAAATACGTTGAGTAACACACACAAGAATATGTATGATACATATCAAAGGATTTAAACATGGGAATGCTTGACGGAACTAGTAATAACATCATTCTTGACACTGTCTTAACTGACACTGGTAGACAATTTTTAGCTCGTAATGATGGGTCATTTTCAATTGCAAAATTTGCACTTGGTGACGATGAGGTAAATTACACGATCATACAAAAATACGGTCGTACAGTTGGTAAAGAAAAGATTGAAAAAAACACACCAATATTTGAGGCGTTGACAAATCAAAATTTTGCTCAAAAATATCGTCTTGTTTCGATAAGCAATCCAAATTTGCTACGTTTACCAAGCCTTTCATTGTCAGGTGATTCTAACGTTGATTCAACCAACAGCGTTGTGACATTAGGCAGAAACATTCAAAAAACTGCATCTATCACGCTTGAACAAACTATTTCTTCGGAATCTGTGATAGACGTTGAGTTACGAGACCAAACGTTTATTGTTGAAATGAACAATTTGTTTTTGCAAGTGCTAAGATCAAGTCCGGACAACATTGATGGTAATCAACGGGCAACGTATATTTTGACTCGCTCGCCTCATGAAAACAACCTTCACGGTTCTACGTTACAGTTTGTTATCTCTGTCAAGTCATTGACAGATTCACAATTTTCAGTGTTTGGTTCAACATCAAACAAGAGTGTTATTACGACTTATGTCAAAGTAACAGGCGCTCAAAGCGGTGCTGTCAAAGAGTTCCGCGTTAACGTCAACAGAAATCTTTGATAGTTTACTTTAACACGGAATATTAACATGGCAATTTTCAAAGAAATTTCTTCAAACGACATAAAGACACAACGATCATTTTTGAATTCGTTGATTGATGTGCTTCAAATGGATATTTCAGGGTCAAGCACCCGTCGCAAATATCAATCTTTCGTAACGGGTGGTGTTGGCCCCGGCGTGACATCATCATTATTTCAGACCGTTTACGATCAGGATTTTTCGCTTCAAACAGCAAACGCAATCTTTGATATCACTATGGGACTGTTTCACACAGGATCTGTTGTGAATAATTCAAAGGTCGGTCAAGATGCTGCGGGAAAATTGTTGTTTCCCAGCTCTACATTGATGATGCGTGAAAAGACTGACATTTACAAGCAGTTTGCTCAAAACCTATTAGGTGATGCAAATGGCCAATTCGTTGCCCCTGTTGACTCCACGAATATTACAGACCAAATTGACGCTGGTTTATTCATTTGTTTCAAAAGATTATTCTCGAGAGATCGAGTGAAACGAGAGACGTTTGCAATGAGAACGTTTTCTTCTGGTGCGTATTCAGCAGGTGTTCAGCACCTCGGCGCGCATCTTGATGTTCCCGTTTCAAGTTCACAAATTAACACGTACGCAAAAATTTGGACTGACATAGGAAGTAGCAATAATAAGAACGTTACGTTCGGTGGTGAAGTTGGAAACATCGTTGACGCAGTGAACACAAATTCAGTCGTTGGATTATTCTTCTACGATAGAGGAATTGCCGTTCTTGACATGAATAAGATTTTCCAAGGAGATCAGTTAGTGTCAGGCACAGTTCATGCAATGAACGCTATCGGTGGGTTCGGATTTTCACCAGGTCAAACTCCAATTGGAAGTGCAGTTTCTGAAAACCCAAACGCAAAGTTTATTCCTGATTTTATGGTTTCTGGTTCAATTGACAATATTATCGATCACATTTGTAATGTTAGATTCGGTAAAGAATCAAACACAGCAATCACATTTCAAAATATCACAAACATCAATAGCACATTAGTGTTCTGTCGTGCCGCCGCCGATGAATTCAATTATTCGTCAAATCCAACATATACGACAAGTGATAATCGTATCGTTGTTATTGATCCCGGTCAAGAGGACACTCAAAGTAGTTTTACGTTTATCACTTCTGTTGGCTTATACGATGCAAATGACAACTTACTAGCTATCGCGAAGGTTAGCAGGCCCTTGGAAAAGGATTCGTCACGAGATCTGACGCTCAGATGTCGCATGGATTATGCTAAGAAAAAATCAATTAGTTTGACAAAAAAATAAATCTATAAACTGATCTTTTTAGACAAGTTATAATCACAGTATGAACTATGAGTATTCTTGTCTAAAATGTCATATTAAATTTACGTCACATAAAAAGAATAAGAAATATTGTTCTCATTTATGTTATTCAAAAAAATTTGACCCAGTCACACTTACATGTGAAACGTGTCAAAAGCAATTTACTGTGCCATATCGACACAGAGGCTTAAAGACTTGCAGCAGAAAATGTATGGGTATTCGTAGTTCAAAGTTGTATAATACTGATGTGATTGTTAATTGCTTTTGTTGCGGAACAAATTATACAGTTCCTATTGCAGCTAGAAATACAAACAAATACTGTTCATACGATTGTTTTAACAGTACGACAGAAGCTGCCCAACCTGACATACTAAAAATATGCGAAACGTGTAATCTTGAATTTAGCGTGCCAGCAGGAAGATCTGAACAACGTTTTTGTTGTAAGAGTTGTGCGTTTACTGGTGAGAATAATGCTGCGTTTGGAAAGCCTTCTCATTTTGCTGGCAAACCTGCTTGGAACCGTGGATTGACAGTCGAAACTGATGAAAGGTTACGTTTGTTGGGCGAAAAAATTTCTGTTTTATCAAAAGAACAATTTCGCACCGGAGTTCGCGATCATAAGGGCGAAAACAATCCCATGTTTAATCATGTCACCACAGAAGAACAACGACAAAATCATTCAAAAGCTGCAATTAAAAGAGTTCTTGATGGATTTTCAGGCTACAAGACTGGACATCTTATCGGAGAGTATGTTTCAAACAAAACAGGAAAGATGATGAAATTTAAATCATCTTGGGAACTTGCAGTAATGATGTCATTTGATGAAAATGATAAAATATGTTGGTACGAATACGAACCAGATATCATAAAATTAAAAAATCATCGTCATGCAATTCCTGATTTTTTTGTTGTTACAGATGAATGCAGATTTTATCTTGAAATAAAACCAACTCAAATTCAAATGATGAAAACTGTTACAGAGAAATTATCTTTAGTTAAAGAAGCAATCATAGAATTAGGATATGAATATCAAGTGTGGGGTGACGATGAAATTAAATTGCTTGTAACTGAATTAGGCGAGAAATATTCAAATGCGATTATCAACTATCAAAATAGGGAATAAAAGTTATTCGATTGGAATCGTAGACGTTGAAACGTTTAACGTTTATCTTTCACAAAAAAACATATTTGATAATGACGTCAAAAGTTTCATAGATTATGATGAACAAATTATTTTGATTAAGAATTCATATTCTAAAGAATACATTCACGAATTATTAATTCATGAATTATTACATGCTTGTTTTACAGATTCAGGATTTGAACAAGATGA